>Ga0187893_10000372_pt1 | contig 117000 bp, 96 predicted proteins | sample MA1701074metaG_FD_139574 | JGI IMG/M metagenome (GOLD analysis project Ga0187893, IMG submission 139574) | White microbial mat communities from a basaltic lava cave in the Kipuka Kanohina Cave System on the Island of Hawaii, USA - MA170107-4 metaG ...
ATCAAGCCTGCAAATCGCTTTTTAAAAAATGCATTTGTCACGGATCACATAGAAGGAATTGACGAGAATGAGGCCGGGCATCCGATCACACAGGTATACTACGAGTCCCCGCGAAAGATTATCAACAAGGTCGACAGTCCTGATCTGCGGATGGACTACTCGATGAACCCCTACCAGGGCTGCGAGCACGGTTGCATTTATTGCTATGCCCGCACCACACACGAGTACTATGGCTTCAACGCGGGTCTTGACTTCGAGACGCGCATTGTGGCAAAGACCAATGCCGCTGAAATTCTTGAAAAGCAGCTGTTGGATCCGTCATGGAAGGTTTCCCCGATAATGCTGTCGGGTAACACCGATTGCTACCAGCCACTTGAGCGGAAATTAGGTCTCACACGTAAAATGCTGGAGGTGCTGCTAAAATTCAGACACCCGGTCGGCGTCATCACAAAAAACAGCCTTATCACGCGCGACCTTGATATTCTTAAGGACCTTGCCCGGGAGAAGCTTGTTAGTGTAATGATCACGATCACTACGCTTGACGAGGAATTGCGCCGACGGATGGAACCGCGCACGGCCACAGGGTTGAAACGACTGCGGACAATCGAAGATCTTTCTTCCGCTGGTGTGCCCGTTGGCGTGATGAATGCGCCCATTATTCCCGGACTTAATCATCACGAGATTCCTGAGATCATGCGGATGGCAGCTGAATGCGGCGCACTAACAGCCGGTATGACAGTTGTTAGACTTAATGGTGCAGTTGCAAAGATCTTTGAGGACTGGCTTCGCAAAAACTTTCCTGATCGCTTCAACAAAGTTTGGAGTCAAATAGCAGGACTGCACGGAGGCCAGGTAAGCGATTCGCGGTTTGGCGCACGGATGAAAGGCGAAGGAACCATTGCCGACATCATCCATCAGTTGCACAAACAATCAAAACGAAAATACTTTGAGGGACGTAAACTCCCGGCGATGGACCTTACGTGTTTTCGTCGCGGAGGCAATCTCAACCTTTTCTAGTCAGGGGTATACCCCCAAAAAGCGGCGGCTGACGTACCTTTAGCCGAATGATCTCATTGATTGTCGGCAGTCTGGTTCTGAGCGTGCTCCATGCGCTCATCCCCAATCATTGGTTGCCGATACTTGCCATCGCACGCAAAGAGAATTGGACCGTTGCCCAAACGATGAGGATCACCTTGTTGGTCGGACTCGCACACGCAACCAGCACGGTATTGGTTGGGCTTCTGCTTGCACTTTTGGGGGCACAATTGGCTGTTCATCTTGAACAGGTTACCCGTATCGCCGGGCCTGTTCTTCTGGCGGCACTGGGTGTGTACTACATCTACCAACATAGCCGGCACCATCACTTCCATCTTCATGGTCATCCCGAGAAATCGCCGCACAACAAGATGGTTTGGTCCCTTACCCTCGCCATGTTTCTCTCGCCATGCTTTGAAATAGAGCCGTATTTCTTGCTTGCCGGTGCACAGGACTTGTGGCTCGCGGGTTTGCTTGCGGCACTTTATACCCTTGTTACAGTTTTCGGGATGGTGCTGTGGGTTCGGGCAACGTACAAGACCTTACTCCGATTCAATTGGCACACATTGGAACACAACGCGGGCATCATCACTGGCGCAACATTAATCCTCAGCGGAATCCTGATGTACTTTATTCAATGAGGTGCCGGTTTTGGCGTGCGAATCATCGAGGCAAGCCAGATGCAGAGGAACATCACTATAGCGCCGGTCATGAATGGTAGATGGAATTCAATCCCGTACATCAAGCCGCTTAACGCCATCCCGGCTGCTCGCGCCAGTGAACCAAACGACTGGTTAACTCCGAGTACCTGACCCACATCAGCGGAGTCCGCAGCTTGAGATAGGAGCGATGTGATCGAAGGCGAAATGCACCCGTTGGCCAGCGCCAGGAGCGCAAAGGCAATCAGTTCGAACGGCACAAAACTCTCCGGCGTTACCCACGGAATCATGGCAAAGCCGATGATCGACAAGTAGCTTCCGATGCTCAGCAGGCGATACTCGCCGTGTCTCTTCACCATCCAACCTACCAGGCCGCCCTGCACCACCACCGTTAACACGCCGATAAAAGCGAACATGTATCCCATTTGTAATTCGCTCAGGCCGATTGACTCACGCCAGAATAATGTGGCTGCAATCTGCATGATCATAAAGGCAGTGATGAAAATAAAGTTGATCAGCAGCAATTCGCGAATCACTGGTTTGCGGAGTTCGTTCGCAATTCCGGAAAACACCTTGAAATTGAAAACCAAATCATGATTTCGCTGTTTCATTGACTCGGGGAGGAAGAAAAAAGCAAGCAGCAGGTTCACCAGGCAAATTGCAGCGGCACCATACCCAACCCAATCCACCTGGCCTTGGGTTGAAATCGTTTTCAAATAGCCACCCGCTGTTGGTCCAATTATAAATCCAAGACCAAATGCTGCCCCTATTAGGCCCATTGACCTTGCCCGTTCCGCCGGGCTTGAAACATCTGCTACATATGCCTGCGCCACAGACAAATTCGCCGACCCTATGCCCGAAAGTGCGCGGGATAAAAGCAGAATCCAAAGATTGACCGACTGCGAAAAGAGCATGTAAGCCAGCGTGGTGATCATCACGCTGCCAAGAATGATTGGTCTGCGGCCAAACCTGTCGCTAAGGGAACCCCAAAACGGAGCGAACAGAAAATTCATGATGGGATAACTCATGGCGATCAGCCCAACCTGGTAATTTTCCGCCCCTAGTTCCTTGGCAAATGTCGGCAGGATCGGAATGATAATCCCGAACCCGAGCATATCAATAAAGATCGTGATGAAAATGACGACGATCGGCCTGCGCATTGACTTTAATAGAACCGGCGAAGATCGGATTTCCAACCCGGCCACCAAACATTGTTTATGTAATCTTACGGAGGGCGGAGACGATTACCTTATTTGCAGCAGGACAAACAAGCCGTTCGCTGTGATCGCCAAACGCGTGAAGTAGCTCACGGGAAATAATGTCGAAGAGCCAGGTAGACAAGTGAAAAAAGTATGGCGAGAGAGCCGTATGACTTGATCACTTTGCTTCGATTCTGTACATCCTCCCACCACAGCATCATCCACGGACGAAAGAGTCCGATCAACATGAAAAGCAGACATGTGGCGATTATAAACAGAACAAGCAACTTCACATTCTCCACTTGTATTGACGATTATTAGACCAACAGTGATACTCAAATGTACAAAAGTGGATACACCATATTGTTTGGAGGGAAAGTCTTTCCGAAGCACCTTTGCAGCCTCCTGAGGGGAATTGAAGGCGGCTGAGTTTCTTGCTCTTTATCAAGCGGACAGCCAGGTTCGACACCTGGCAGAAGGGATCCGTGCGTCCCAACACGGAACAATCCGCATAAAAGGCCTTAGCGGAAGTCTCGACGCGGTACTGCTTGCCGCACTTCACCGTACCCTGCGAGCGGTCCAGCTTGTCATCCTCGACGACAAAGAACAGGCGGCATCCTTCTTTAGCGACGTCCAGAACCTGCTGGGGTCCAGTCATACCTGGCTTTTCCCTATGTCTTACAAGAAGCCGTATGAGTACGACGAAACCGAAAATGTCAATGTCCTGATGCGGGCGGAAACGCTCAACGGCCTCAGCGTGGCGACCTCATCACATGTAATTGTCACCTACCCTGAGGCGCTTTCCGAAAACGTGATTACACGGACATCCCTTGCCCGGAATACTTTTTCAATACAGGTCAAAGCCCGTCTGGATCCCAATTCTTTGGAGGAATTCATGCATGAAGCAGAATTTGAGAAAACCGACTTTGTCTTTGAACCCGGTCAATTTGCCGTCCGCGGTGGCATCATCGACGTATTCTCCTATGCACATGAACTCCCCTGCCGAATCGAATTATTTGGCGACGAAGTTGAGAGCATCAGGAGTTTTGATCCCGGCTCGCAGCTGTCTATTGAACGGCTTGAGCGAATCAGCCTCCTGCCCAACATACACGCAGGAATTGTTTCAGAAGACCGTCAATCCCTCCTTGCATTCCTTCCCGACAAGACCCGCGTCTGGTGCAGGGACGTACAGCGAACAGCAGACATAATTGCCACTTGCTTTGAAAGGGCCACTGCGGGATTTGATCACGTGGTTCGCAGCAGCGGTTCCAGCAGATTGGCCCTTCGACCGGATCAGTTATTTGTGACATCTGAAGGATTTGTGGCTGAACTCAAGAGACGTGTTGTAATGGAATTTGGACATCGATCCCATTCCGAAACGGCCCAGACGTTCGAGTTTCGGTCATCTCCCCAACCATCCTTCAACAAGAACTTCGAATTGCTGGCCAACAATCTGTTCGACCAACAGCTGCAGGGCTACGGAAACTTCATTGCGGCAGAACAGCCGCGTCAAAATGACCGGTTGCGGGAGATTTTCGGGGAGATCCAGCCTGCGCTGCGTTTCCAGTCAATTGACTTTCCTCTATGTGGCGGCTTTGTCGATCATACCTTAAAGCTGGTCTGCTATACCGACCATCAGATCTTCGACAGATTTCATCGCTACCGTGCGCGGGAGAAATTCACGCGGTCAAAAGCACTCACGCTGCGTGAACTGCAAAGTCTTCAGCCTGGCGATTTCGTTACACACATCGACCACGGCATCGGCAAATTTGCCGGACTCGAGAAAAAAACTGTTAATGGACGTGACCAGGAAGCAGTGCGCCTGGTTTTCCGGGACAATGACCTGTTATATGTGAGCATTCACTCATTACATAAGATCTCCCGGTACACCGGCAAAGAAGGCGTGCCCCCTCTTGTGAGCAAGCTTGGAAGTGAAGAGTGGGAAAACAAGAAGGCGCGTGTCAAGAAACAGGTCAAGGATATCGCGCGGGATCTCATTGAGCTTTACGCCAAGCGAAAGGGGTCGCCGGGTTTTGCATTCGCAGCCGACAGTTTTCTGCAGACAGAACTGGAGTCGTCTTTCATTTATGAAGACACTCCCGACCAGGCCAAGGCAACTGAAGAAGTTAAGAAGGACATGGAAGCACCACATCCCATGGACAGGCTCGTGTGCGGCGATGTGGGATTTGGAAAAACCGAAGTCGCTATTCGTGCAGCATTCAAGGCATCAACCGACGGCAAGCAGGTTGCGGTCCTGGTCCCTACAACCATCCTGGCCATGCAGCACTACAGAACCTTTTCTGAACGACTTGGCAGCTTTCCAGTACGCATCGAGTATGTTTCAAGGTTCAAGTCAGACAAAACGATCTCACAAACCCTGAAAGAAACCCGGGAAGGTAATGTTAACATACTTATTGGCACGCACCGAATTATCAGCAAGGATGTTGAGTTCAAGAACCTGGGTCTTCTTGTCGTAGACGAAGAGCAAAAGTTTGGTGTGAAGGCCAAGGATCGTCTCAAGGAGCTCCGTGTGAATTTGGATGTGCTGACGCTGACGGCCACGCCGATCCCACGAACCCTTCATTTTTCGCTGATGGGTGCACGAGACCTCAGCATCATTGCAACCCCACCGCCTAATCGTCAACCGGTCACAACCGAGCTGCACACCTTCAATGAGGCGATTATCCGCGACTCTATTCGCCACGAACTTCAGCGCGGCGGGCAAGTTTTCTTCGTGCATAACCGGATCAGTGATATCGACAGCATCGCTAACATGATTTACAAGCTTGTACCTGATGCGCGAATCGGAATTGCGTACGGGCAAATGGATGGGGACAAACTCGAGAGGGTGATGGTCAGGTTCATTGAAGGTGAGTATGACCTGCTTGTATCCACCAACATCATTGAGTCAGGATTGGATATTCCAAATGCCAACACGATTATCATCAACCATGCACACATGTTCGGGCTGAGCGATCTGCACCAGATGCGTGGACGAGTCGGTCGTTCAAACAAGAAAGCATTCTGTTATCTCCTCACTCCTCCTTCGGCCGTGCTTCCGTCAGATTCGAGAAAGCGGCTGGCCGCTGTCGAAGAGTTTTCCAAACTGGGAGACGGATTCAAGGTGGCCATGCGGGATCTCGATATTCGCGGCGCTGGCAACCTTCTTGGCGCAGAGCAAAGCGGGTTTATCAACGACCTCGGCTTCGAAACGTATCATAAAATCCTCGACGATGCCATCCAGGAGTTGAAAGAAAGCGAGTTCAAGGAATTGTTTGCGGAAGAACTCTCAGAAAAAGCGAAGCAAATCGTCCCGGACTGCGTCATTGAGACCGACCTCGAACTCCTTATCCCGGAAACCTACGTATCAAGCACACGCGAACGACTTCACCTCTACGCAACGCTCGATGATATTGAAGATGAAATTACACTGCAGCAATTTGTGAATGGACTTCGAGACCGCTTTGGTGAATGTCCGCCTTCCCTACTTCAGCTTGTGAACACGGTGAGGTTACGTTGGTGCTTCGAGCAACTCGGCTTCGAAAAAGTTGCGATGAAGGGAGGAAAACTCCGCGCCACTTTTGTGTCACGCGACGATTATTTTCGGTCACCGGTCTTTGGGCGCGTGCTTGCGTTCATCCAGGCTCACCCAAAACGTTGTCGCTTGAAGGATCAGATCGGGAAGCCGAGCCTGACAATAGAAGAAATCCCCTCGGTAGATGCTGCCCTGCAGTTATTGAGGCCCCTTCTTGACGAGAACAGGTAACCTTTTCACGCCCATGCTGACCCTTCCATGTAACAATATCCAACGCACTTTATCGTTGTTCAATTCACCTGCAGGAAGGATTCAGCAAAAAAATGCTACGCTTTGGAAAACACACAATTATCTATTTATATTAGCGGTTGCTTTAGTCAAAAAACACCCTGTTGCAATGAAGCGTATTAAGAGTGTTATCGTTCTGGTTGGCTGCGTCGCCTTGATGGCGTCGTGTTCGCTCATTGGCAAGAAGAACTCGAAACCGACCGCCATCAACCCGGGGCAGATGAGTACCGCAACGAATCTTCCCTACAACGACGAAGAGAATGCCGGCTACAAGGTGCCCGATTTTGAGGGCCAGCCGGATGCGCCAAATACCGTGTTTATTGAGGGCGGGCGTGCCATCATGGGCTCTTTTGAAGAGGATGTGATGACTTACCGCGACAATATCGAGCGTACCGTGTCTGTGGCTTCATTTTACATGGATGAAACTGAAATCGCCAACATTCACTGGCTGGAATACATGTTCTACCTGGCGAAGGATTCCACCCAGGAAGTGTATCAGGCCGCTCTTCCGGATACCACTGTTTGGGTGGGCAAGCTGGCATTCAACGACCCTTACGTAGATCATTACCTGCGCTATCCTGGTTTCCGATATTTCCCTGTTGTTGGCGTAAGCTGGAAGCAGGCTACCAATTATTCCAAGTGGCGTACCAATGCAGTTAACCAACAGCTCCTCAAAGCTTCCGGCCAGGAATTGCCTGAAGTTCCCGCTGGCGGACGCATTCCTCTTGAATCCGGCGTTGTGATCCCTGCCTACCGCCTTCCTACTGAGGCTGAATGGGAGTATGCTGCACAGGCGCTCATTGGTACCCAGTGGCTCGAAGAAATGCAGACCCACCAGCGTATCTATCCCTGGGATGGACACGCATTACGCAATCCTTATGGAAAGCAAATGGGTTTCTTCCTCGCCAACTTCAAGCGCGGCCGTGGTGACTATGCAGGTATTGCAGGTCGCCTGAATGACGGTGCTTTGATTACCTCCTATATCTACGAATTCCCTCCGAACGATTTCGGCCTTTATAACATGGCCGGCAACGTAAGTGAGTGGGTCATGGACGTGTATCGCCCTCTCTCCTACCAGGACTTCGATGACCTCAACCCGATACGCCGCGACGGCTTCCTTGACAATGCAACTGGAAATGGACACGACAACCTTTACAACAACATTGAGAAGGACCCCACTGCCTTTACATCGCTTATCACTGATAAAGCGCGCGTTTATAAAGGAGGCTCCTGGAAAGACGTGGCCTACTGGATGTCGCCGGGTACGCGCCGTTACCTCGACGAGGATTCTGCAACTGCAACCATTGGCTTCCGTTGTGCCATGATCCGCGCCGGATCCAACTACTGATCACCACCGAACAAAATTCGAGCCCGTCACAACGAAGGGCTTTTTGTTTGGCTCATTGCGCCTCTGCAATACAAGCCACACTGATCGACTCACATCCGCAGTCCAGTAGGTGCCGTCCGCATGCCTCCAATGTCGCTCCCGTTGTGATTACATCGTCAACCAGGAGAATCTGTTTTTTTTCAATTGATGTGTTGGCCCGGATAGCGAAAACATGACGCACGTTTTCCCATCGATCAGACCGACTCTTCGTCGTCTGCGTTGCCGTTGCGCGGGTACGTATCGAAATTGATTCATCCCATGGTACGTTCAGGGCGTCGCTCAATCCTTTTGCGAACCATGCACTCTGGTTGTATCCCCGTTTACGCAGCCTTGACTCATGAAGCGGTACGGGTACAATCAGATCAAACTCCCTGCCTGACGAACATTCAGCCAGCTCGCGTCCGTAAGCCTGCCCCAACCGCTCGCCTATTTCGGGACAGTTGTTGTATTTCAACTGGTGAAGCAGGTGTTGCACTACTCCTCCTTTCCTAAACTTCAGGAAAGCCCAGCCATTGCGGATCGGTAGCCGCCCGGCCAAGCGGTTGAGAACCGGATTGTCGCTCCGACGATGATAGTGCGTCTTGGGAAGGTCCGACAGACAATTTGTACAAAGGGTCTGCTCACCTTTCACAAGATGCCCTGAACATCCCAGGCAAAAGGGAGGGAAAAACATGGACAAAAAGTCGTCGAACAGGGTATTCACCTTAGACATTGGTTTTAGCGTAGACGAGCGGGATATTTGAATACAAATCTGACTCGCATGGACATCGTAGACCAATTTAATGAGTACCGTCACCGGATGAATGAGAAAATCACCGCTTCAGACAATTTAGTCCTGAAAAGAATATTCAACCTTGACATGAATGCCTACTCGGAGGGTGTCCTGGACGTCAAAACAAAAGAGCTAATAGGCCTGACATGCTCGCTGGTACTTCGTTGCGACGACTGCGTGAAGTACCACCTGGGCAAATGCAGGGAGGTTGGTTTCACAACGGAGGAAGTCAACGAAGCCATGGGCGTAGCCACGCTTGTCGGCGGCACAATTGTAGTCCCTCACCTCCGCCGTGCATTTGAGTTTTGGGAAGCACTTCAGCAGCATGCTTAAGCGCGACCTCACACTTGATCGAAACTGGCAGGCCTTGCTCCTGGAAATAGAGCGAATGCTCGGACAACGACCGAAGGACCTTAATGGCACTCTCTTCCTTATTGGTGTGCAGGAGCTGGGCAAGGGACACAAGTACTTTACGAAAGAGCAAAAACAAGATCTCATGCACATTGCCATCTGCAAGGTGCTTAGCTTCGCCGGCTACTATAAACTGGAAGGGCTCGACGCAGAAGGATGGCCACACTGGAAACTTGTAAAGAAGCTGCCGCGATTTGACCTTTTAGAGCAGGAAAAGCTGCTGAAAATTCAGGTCCTGGAATACTTCGAGCGGGAATTCAAATGGCAACCTCCCGCAGATGCGGGTATTTGATGCCCCGCCCCGCCTGTCGGCATTTTCAACCGGCGGTTACTATCTTTATCGTGCTTTAAACTAACACGCATACCCTTACGTTGTTACGCCAATGGGCAGCCGTATCAATCGCGTTTCCGAGAATATTACCTCCTTTCGGCGGAAGTACTACCTCAATCTTTTCGTTCGCGGCTCCCTCCTCACGCTTGCGCTCCTGCTTGCGTATTTCCTGCTCGTAAACCTGATCGAGTACAACCTTTGGCTGGGAAAAGAAGTACGCCTTGCGTTGTTTTCTTTGTTCTTCCTGGCCGCAGCTTACTGCATTTACAGATACCTGCGCAACCCGTTGCTCTGGTGGTTGGCTGGAAAAGGAATCGGACAGGAGGAGAGCGCAAGGATGATTGGCGGCTATTTCCCCGCCATCCAGGATCGACTGGTCAACTTCCTGCAACTGGCAGCGGTGAAACAGGCCGGTGGAGTCCTCGTTGAAGCAAGCCTTGAACAAAAGGCAACTTTGTTTGATCGCTTTGTTTTTGCAAGCATTATCGACCTGCGTGAGAATCGACGTTATCTCAAGTACCTGGCTATCCCGTTCCTGACCTTCGCATTGATTGTGCTCGTGAAACTAGAGATCATCACCCAAGGCACAGAGCGCATTGTGAATTTTGACAGGGAGTACAGCCCCCTTGCTCCATTCCGGTTTTATGTTGATAACAAGACTCTGGTGACTTTTCCCAACGAGGACTTCACGCTATTTGTCCGCCTGGACGGGGAGGCCATACCGGATGCGGCCTACCTTGTAATGGGAAGACAACGGGTGAAAATGGATGTGCAAAAGGCCGGTTACTTCGTGTACACTTTTGAGAAACCCCAACATGATCTGAGTTTCCAGATTGAAGCGGCCGGATTCTACTCCGATACGTATCTGCTAAGAATTGTAAACCGGCCAGATCTGCTCGCATTGAAAGTGCAACTGAGTTTTCCGCGCTACATCGGACGTCCATCCCAGGTACTGCAAAACGCCGGCAATCTGGATATCCCGGAAGGCACCCGCGTCACATGGAATGTGAACACCGCCCACACAGATAAAGCCACCATCCAGTTTTCTTCGGACCAACTACCCAATCCAATGCAACAATCTGATAATGAGGCCTTTACATTCAGTAAAGGATTTTTTGATCCGGACGGCTATTCCATCGTGCTTGATAATGTGAACAGCCGGAACAAGGACCAAATCAGCTATCGGATTGAGGTCATCAAAGACCAGTTCCCAACAATGGTTGTCGATCACCTTCGCGATTCGGTGTTGCACAGAGACGTGATGCTTGCCGGCACCATTCGCGATGACTACGGTCTCACCAGACTGTCATTGCAGTACCATCTCTCCGGTAAAGGGCGCGAAGAGCAAACTGGAACAATACCCCTGCAGATTTCCAACCTGCCGACACAGAACTTTTTTTACCGCTGGGCACTTGACTCGCTCAAACTGAATGCGGGCGATAAACTCCAGTATTACCTTGAAGTATGGGACAACGATGGTATTCACGGACCGAAGTCAACAAAGTCCGCGGCCTACCAACTTGAGCTTCCCAGCCAGGAGGCATTCGAGGCGGATATCCGGCGCTCGCAATCTTCTACTGAAAGTGAACTCGAGAAAAGCCTGAACCAGGCCAAAACCCTGAAGGAATCCATCGAGGAGGCGGAGCAAAAGCTCAAAGGAAAACAATCACTGGACTGGCAGGACAAGAAGATGCTGGAGGACCTTGTCCACCAAAAGAATGACCTCGACAAGATGATCGAGGAGCTCAAGAAAGAGAACCGCTTGCTTGAAGAGAAGAAGTCTGCGTACTCGGAGCAGAACGAACGGATCCGTGAAAAGTCGGAGCAGATACAGAAACTCATGGATGAGCTGCTGGATGAAGAAACAAAGAAGCTCTTCCAGGAACTTGAAAAATTACTGCGTGAGAACCAGGATCCTGCGCAGATTCAGAAGCTATTGGAGAAAATGGATCGCAAGGAGATCAACCTGGAAAAAGAACTTGAACGTACACTCGAGCTTTTCAAGAGTCTTCAGTACGACTACAAGCTAGACCAGGCTATACAGGACCTTACCAGGCAGATCGAAGCACAGAAAGTGCTTTTGGAGGAAACCCAGGAGCTGAGTGGCGAAAAGCCAGAAGACAAGTCAGATAAGGGGAATGAAGAAAAGGGGGCTGAAAACGCTGAAAAAGAAGAAAAGCGCGTGGTGGAGGAGCCCAGGACTGCAGAAGAACTAGCCAAAGAACAGGATGAGCTGACAAAGAAATCGGAGGAATTTGAAAAGTCCATCGAAGAGTTGAACAGGCTAGGGGAGGAATTGGACAAGGACGAGAACACGCCGACCGGGGAAGAGATGGACCAGGTACAGCAACTGCAGCAGCAAAGCAAGGAGTCGCTCGAGCAAAAAAGTCCGGGCAAGGCCACGGCCCCGCAAAAAAAATCCATCCAGCAAATGAAGCAGATGAAGGAGCAGCTGGAAGGGATGCAGAACACGATGGAAATGGAGATCGATGAACAGAATCTCGAGTCGCTTCGGCAAATCATTCATGGCCTCATCAAACTTTCCTTTGACCAGGAGGCGCTCATCAAAGACTTCGGTGCAGTACAGCAAAGCGATCCGGCCTATGTTCAGCTTTCGCAGAACCAGTTGAAAATAAAAGACGATGTTAAAGTACTGGAAGACAGCCTGTTAGCTCTTGCAAAGAAGGATCCTTTCATGGGTTCCATAGTGACGCGTGAAGTAGGTGAATTGAATGATCACCTCGACAAGGCAAGTCTCAATATCAAAGAAAGGCGCAAGAGCAATGCAAGTGCGGAGATGCAATTGTCGATGACGAGCATCAATAACCTCACGTTGATGCTCAACGATCACTTCGAGATGATGATGCAGATGATGCAGAACGCGATGCCTTCGATGAGCAAGGGGAAAAAACAAAAAGGAAAGAAAAGTTTGAGCGATATGCAGATGAAGCTCAACCAGCAGATGGAGGAAATCCGCAAGAGCGGTAAGTCCGGTCGTCAGTTATCTGAAGAGTTGGCGCGCATGGCGGCCGAACAGGAGCGGATCCGGCGAGCCTTACAAGAATTGCAGGAGAAAATGAAACAGGAAGGAGCCCAGCCGCAGGGAAACGATATTCCGTCAAAGATGGAACAGACTGAGCTTGATCTCGTTAATAAGCAGCTAACAGAACAAACCATACGGCGCCAGAAAGAGATCATGACGCGGCTGCTCGAGTCGGAGAAGTCGATGCGGGAGCAGGAATTGGACCAGGAGCGGAAAGGCGAAGCTGCAAAAGACTACCAGAAAGACATCCCAAAGGCATTTGAGGAATACTTAAGGTTAAAGGAAAAAGAGGTAGAATTGCTCAAAACCGTCCCGCCCAAGCTGTACCCATACTACAAGAATGAGGTCAATGAGTATTTCAAGCGCCTTGGCAATCAGAACTAGAGTCGTATGAACGCCATTCGCATTGAAGTCCCTGCGTTGACCGAAAACATCAGGATGATCGAGAGTTTCATTGACAATGCACGCGAGAAGTTCCATCTCGACGATGACATCTATGGCAACATCATGATCGCAGTAACAGAGGCGGTTAACAACGCCATCAAGCATGGTAGCCACAGTGACTCGTCCCGGAATGTGCATCTATCGCTACTGGTGGATGGCTCTACACTCAGATTCAGGATTGAAGACCAGGGGACAGGTTTTGACTATCAGCATTTGCCAGACCCAACCGCACCGGAAAACATTGAAAAGCCTGGTGGCAGGGGCATTTTCTTGATGAAGCACCTCGCAGACGATGTTGAGTTCCTTGACGGCGGCAGGGTAGTAGAGCTAAGTTTCTACATGGATGCCTGAGATTTCCTTTCTTGTAAAGGGCATTCGATTCAAGCTTTCAAACAAGCGGAAAACCTCGCGGTGGCTTGAAAAAGTGGCAAAATCTGAAGGCAGGCAAATTCATTCCTTAACCTATGTGTTTGCCTCCGATGCCTTTGTCGGCAGCTACAACTTCAAGTTTCTGGGTCATAATGCCTACACTGACATTATCACCTTTGATTACACAGAAGGAAATCAAATCATCGGTGAGATTTATATCAGCATTCCCAGGGTCCGCGATAATGCTAGGACATACAAACAGCCATTTCAGGTAGAATTGAGGCGCGTAGTGGTCCATGGCCTGTTGCACCTGCTCGGCTTCACAGACAAAACTCAACGTCAGGTTGCCCAAATGAGACTTAAAGAGGAAGCCTGTCTATCTTTGTGGCAAAGTTCCACGTGAATCCCTTTTGGGGTTAGGTATTTGGCCTCTGTTCCACGTGGAACCAGGCAAATGATGTTCCCTGAATACGACGTGATTGTTGTTGGCGCCGGGCATGCGGGCTGTGAGGCCGCTGCTGCTGCATCCAATATGGGATCCAGGGTCCTCCTGGTGACCATGAACATGACCACCATTGGCCAAATGTCCTGCAATCCGGCCATGGGCGGCGTGGCAAAAGGCCAAATCGTGCGTGAGATTGATGCTTTGGGAGGATATTCTGCCATTGTTTCTGACAATACCATGATCCAGTTTCGGATGCTGAACCGCTCAAAGGGACCGGCTATGTGGAGTCCAAGGACCCAGAACGACAGGGCCTTGTTTTCCCTGGAGTGGAGGAGTATGCTGGAAAAAACGCAGAACCTCGATTTCTGGCAGGAGATGGTGACTGGGATTATCGTCGAAGAAGGCCGTGCCGTGGGAGTGAGAACTGCCCTTGGCCTTGAAATCAGGTCAAAGAGCGTTATTCTCACCAACGGCACCTTCCTTAACGGAAAGATTCATATCGGCGAAAAAAACTTCGGGGGCGGAAGAACAGCCGAAAAAGCATCCACTGGACTTACGGAAGCCTTGCAAAAGCTGGGATTTGAATCGGGAAGGATGAAAACTGGCACGCCTCCGCGTGTGGATGGCCGTTCACTTGACTTTTCGAAGATGGAAGAGCAGCCGGGAGACCTAAACCCTGGTAAGTTCTCCTTCCTCAATACAACCAGAAGCGCTGAAAACCAGCTTTCTTGCTGGATCACCTATACCAATGACCTGGTACACCGTGAGCTTGAGAGGGGATTTGACAAATCGCCAATGTTCAAGGGTAGAATTGAAGGCGTCGGTCCTCGCTATTGCCCATCGATCGAGGATAAAATAAATCGATTTGCTGACCGAGAAAGGCACCAGATTTTCGTCGAGCCGGAAGGCAGAAACACCGTAGAGATCTACGTAAATGGCTTTTCAACCTCGCTTCCGGAGGATGTACAGTACAAAGCCATGGTCAAAATCCCTGGATTTGAGAATGCAAGGATGTTCCGCCCGGGTTATGCCATCGAGTATGACTATTTCCCGCCGACGCAATTGAAATTAACGCTGGAAACGCAATTGGTCGAGAACCTCTTTTTTGCAGGGCAAATCAACGGAACGACGGGCTACGAAGAGGCTGCGGGCCAGGGCCTGATTGCAGGGATTAATGCTCACAATAAGGTTGCGGGCAAGAATTCCTTTGTTCTACGAAGGTCCGAAGCCTACATCGGCGTGCTGATTGACGACCTGGTTAATAAAGGGACAATTGAACCCTACCGGATGTTTACATCGCGGGCCGAATACCGGATTCTTCTTCGACAGGACAACGCAGACATTCGTCTTACTGAAAGGGGATTTGACCTGGGACTCGCTTCAGTTGCCAGGCATGAAGCACTCTTGCACAAAAAAATGCAGGTTGAGGCAATCTCAGTCGAACTGAACAACTTGCGGCTTGCGCCGGAAGAAGTGAACCCGGCCCTTGAGACAATTGGATCGTCACCTGCCCGGGAAAAAGTATCCGGATCCAGCCTCCTCAGGCGCCCCGAAATCTCGGTTGCTGAATTGAGGAAACTGCATTCAACCTTCAAGAACATCATCGATAGCTATCCGGAAGTGGTTGCCGAGCAGGCAGAGATCCTCCTGAAATACGCGCCTTACGTTGAACGGGAACAGAAAATGGCGGAGAAGATCGAGAGCCTTGATGAATTCACAATTCATGAGGATTTCGATTATGACCGCGTGAAGGCGCTCAGCTCTGAAGCGCGCGAAAAGCTAAAAAAGATTCGTCCTTCCACCATTGGTCAGATGTCACGCATTAGCGGCGTCTCCCCCGCTGACGTCTCCATCCTGACAGTTTACCTCGGAAAATGAATTCCGAAGAGGTGATTCACTGCCCTGTTTGCCAGGGAACTCAATTCCGTGAACCGCTTACCTGCACCGACCACACCGCGACGAAGGAAGTGTTTCATGTGAAACATTGCACGCAATGCAGTCTGGGCATCACCTCACCACGGCCCCTCCTGCAGTTTGCATCGCGGTACTACGAGTCAGATAAATACATCTCCCACGGGGCAAAAACCATTGGAACACTAGACTCTATCTACTTGATTATCAGACATTTAACTGTACGATGGAAGTTCAGACTCGTTCGACCGTACCTCCGTACCGGAGCACTGCTTGATTACGGCTGCGGTACGGGAAGTTTTCTTGAAGCTGCGAAAAAATCACAGTCGCGCGTCCAGGGAGTTGAACCTGCGCCGGCGGCACGAATGAAAGTCGCATCAGACATTCCTGTGGTTGCAACACTCGAAGAATTGCCGCCTCAGAAATTCGACGTGATCACACTCTGGCATGTTCTTGAACACGTTTATCCGCTACGCGAAACACTCCGGTCATTGAAGGAAAAGTTGAATGAGCACGGAGCTATCTTCATCGCCGTACCCAACCGGCAATCGCCAGACGCACAACATTACAACGCAAATTGGGCAGCATACGATGTGCCCCGGCATCTGTGGCACTTTACAAAGCAAAGCATGGCAACCTTTTTGCGGCAAGAAGGACTCCGGGTTGTCAAGATCTTACCAATGAAACTCGATGCATATTATGTAGGCCTTTTGAGCGAACGCAATGCACATCCAGGCAGCCCCGGATTTGTGCGGATGCTCCGCGCAACGTGGGTAGCGTTCCGTTCGAACCTTGCGGCTAGACGGGAAACAAATTACTCCAGCCTTATCTACGTGGTTCAGAAATGAAGCGACTGTTTCATCACTGGGGTGTTCCAGTAGTCCTGGTTTGGATGTTGGCCCGATGCGCCAGCATCCAAATGCCCACCGGCGGGCCCAAAGACAAGATGCCGCCACAGCTTGTTTCATCGATTCCACCCAGCAACCAAACCGGTTTTAGGGGAGTCTCAGTTCTTCTCACCTTCGATGAACTGGTTAAACTGAACAGCCCTCGCGAAGAAATCATTATCAGTCCGTCGCCTGGAAAAGAAATAGAGTTCAAGGTCAAGAATAACCGCGTATTCATCACGCCGAAAGAGCCCTGGAAGGGAAACACAACATACAGCATCCTCTTCCGCGATGGAATCCAGGATGTTACAGAAAGCAATTCACCCGTCAACCTTAAGCTGGCTTTCAGCACAGGCGACTACATCGATTCCTTGTCACTGAGCGGCAATGTGACGGAAATACTGTCCGGTACTCCGATGGAAAAGGTAACCGTTGCCATTTTTTCAGAAGACACGTTTGATATTTTCTCACATACACCAATATACTTTACTAAGTCCAGCAAGGAGGGTAACTTCCGACTGGACAACATTCGTGGCGGGCGATTCCATGTTTACGCTTTTGACGACAAAAACAAGAACCTGAAGGTCGAAAGCCGCAATGAAAGGTTCGGCTTCCTGAAAGATCCGATCGACCTCAATCGGAATGTTGATACGCTCAATCTCGGTCTTGTTCAACTAGACTCCCGTCCGCTGAAGTTCTCCTCTATTCGCAACACCGGGACCATCACACGCATTCGTTTCCCTAAAGGGATCCAGGATTACACGATTACTGCAACCCCGGAACCTGTTTCTGCATATGGCGACAATACAAGTGAAGTTAACATCTGGAATCCCTCCGGCGGCGACAGTATTCAGGTGAAATTCACTGCTACCGACAGCCTCAATGATAAAGTCGATACCTCCTTCTATATAAAGCATTTGGATGCAAGGTCCTTGGCGGAACGCTTCCAGCATAGTCTTGGTGCGCCTTTTATAAATCCCGAGAATGCGAAGATTACTTCAACATTCTCTTTCTCAAAGCCCATTAAGGACTTCGTACTCGACAGCCTTTACATCAAGGTCGACACCACTTCCCGCATCCCGATCTCCCAGGTGGATCTCACTTACATTCCAAAGTCGAAGCAGGTGATGTTGAGCAAGGATCTCGACAAGAAGATGTTTGGACCGGATGTCAATCCAATACTTGTACTGATGATGAAGAAGGGCTTTGCACTTTCCATCGACGGCGACACTTCAAAAGCAATTTCTGCGCCAGTGACCATCTTTTGGCCCGAAGAAAATGGCGTTATCATGATCCAGGCCAACACCCGTGTGAAAAACTACATCCTCCAGCTCGTCGAAAAAAGTTCCATGAAGGTCGTCGCGCAAGCTGTAAATGTGCCCAAGCTGACTGCCAAGAACATTGAACCGGCCGACTACTTTCTCCGGGCTATCATCGACGCCAATGGAAACGGAAGATGGGACCCGGGAAACGTGCACAAGCTCCAAGAGCCTGAAAGAGTTATATATTATAAAGCGCCTGACGGCTCACGTGCGATCCCAGTAAGAGCAAACTGGGAAATCGGACCAATTGAGTTCTCCTTCTGATATCCGTCAGACAAGCCCAGGGTAAAACTTGTGGACAAATTGATTTTGATTTTTACTCCGATGGCCATCCAGACAAGACGCCCAGGCAATTTGAAACTATCCGGAAATTCCCCCGCGCTAATCACAACGAAATCCGCTGTGCGTACGTTTTGCCCACATACCGGAGCTGACGTGAATTAACCCTGTAAAGGTGCTTCAGGGTTACAAATTCCCGACTTTCCAATAAACAGCCGCTCCACAAACTATTGACAATGCTTAACTTGAACACGATATCCACAAATGCACAAGCCTTACGATAATAATTATTCTATTATTAAACTCAATAACATAATACTGTCGTGTTTATTGTGGGTTGTTTGCATTCCTGCTTTCGCGCAAGAACAGGACATCCGGATTGCCAATGAGTACTTTTTAAAAGGCGAAAAGGATAGGGCCCTGGCTATGTACCTGGTGCTGAGCAAGAATCCGGACAATATAGCAGGCATTCATTCGAACTATTTAACGTTGCTTCTGGAAGCCAGTCGCTTTAAAGACGCAGAAGACTATGTCGAAAGGGTGATTCGAAAGGTGGAAGACAAAATCAGCTACCGCGTTGACCTGGGGATTGTTTATCTACGGAGTGGGGACCTTCAGCGTGCAGACAAATTCTTCAAGGGGCTTGTGAAGGCAACTCTTCCGGACGTCTACCGAACCAAATCGATTGCCGATTATCTGGCTTCTCATAATCTTCCGGAGTACGCCGTGTATTCTCTTCAGGAATTGCGACGCGCCATGGGCAACCCGACTGTGTTCACGCTGGAGATGGCAAACCTTTACCGTCAGCAGGGCAAACGCGACGAAATGGTGGAGGAATACCTCCACTATATCACACAATCGCCCTCGAATCTTAACTATGTCAAGAACTTGCTTCAGTTGTTTCTTAACAAACCTGATGAGTTGGAAAGTCTGGAGCGAATGCTGACTGACAAGGTGCAGAAGACCCCTGATTCGGAAGTGTATGCGGATCTCCTGATCTGGGTCAACCTCCAACAGAAAAACTTTTATGGCGCTTACATCCAGGCGCGCGCATTCGACAAGCGTTTCCGCAAAGAGACATCCAGGACACTCGAGATTGCACAGATCGCGTTGAACAACAAGGATTATGAGAATGCGGACAAGAGCTTCTCGTACGTTATCAGGGAATTTGTAAACACGGAGAACTACTTGCCAGCGCGGCTGGGCTTGATCCGCGCGCGCGAGGCGAAGATCAAACGCAAGTTCCCTGTCAACATCGACTCTGTGCGGTACCTCACACGCGAGTATCAGTCGTTCATTGCACAGTATCCCGAAAACGGAAACAGTTATGAAGCAATACTGAATGAAGCCCTGTTGCATGCCCACTACCTTGACGAGATGGACTCAGCAGTAGAGAAGCTTTCAAGTCTCGCCGCCAACGCGCGTGTTCCCGCTTATCTTAAAGCCAAAGCCAAGCTGGAGTTGGGAGATATATACCTGCTAAAGGAGGAACCCTGGGAAGCCACACTGCTGTACTCACAGGTGGAAAAAAATCAACGTGAGGCGCCGCTGGGATACGAGGCCAAACTGCGCAACGCGAAACTGTCATACTACAAGGGAGACTTCCTGCTTGCAGAGGAACACCTTGACATTCTCAAGCAGGCCACTACACGAGAGATCGCTAACGACGCCATGGATCTGAGCATGCGGATCAAGGAGAATACAGCCTACGATACAGCGGGTGTAGGACTTAAAGAGTACGCAGCTATCGAGCTACTCCTTGTCCAAAACAAGATTGATCCGGCCCTGAATAGGTTAAAGGCGTTTGTAACTCCGGGAGACCCGGCAGTGGTTTCCCCGACAGGCGCGATCAACCGCGGTAGCTTCATTAATCATGCCATCATTGATGATGTATACTGGCTAGAATCAAAACTGCGGATCCGACGCGGCGAATTTGAGGCAGCCAATGCCCTGCTTGCCAGAATTGTAGCGGAATTCGGAAACGACGTGCTGGCAGATGATGCCTACTTCACACAAGGCGACATCTACGAGAACGATCTTCACAACAAGGACAAGGCCATGGAGATCTACCGTGACTTCCTCGACAAATTCCCAGGCAGCGTATATGCGGCCGAAGCGCGCAAGCGATATCGAAGCTTGCGCGGGGATTTCCAGGAGAAGTTGATCAACTAGGCGTCGAGCGGAGCCGAGACACCCGGCTACATAGTCCAGCGCCGTCATGCCGAGCGAAGTCGAGGCATCCTTCGACTTCGCTCAGGATGACGAACTTCTCGTCGTCTCCATTGGGATAAATCCACCAAGAACTCTCCCCATTTATTTCTACTTTCCCCTGCTAAATCCAAAACCCATGAAAGCGCGCCTGCTCATCATTCTCCTTGCTGTTTCATTTCCTGTATTGTCCCAGGTCAAAGCGCTCGTTGGTGGGACGCTAATCGACGGATTCGGCGGTCGACCACTTCAAAACAGCGTGGTCATCATCGAGAATGAGAAGATCACGGCGGTTGGTCAGGTCGGCAAGTTGGCGATTCCGCCCGGGGCCGAGGTGATCTCAACAGAAGGGATGAGTGTGTTGCCTGGTCTTTGGGACATGCACGTCCACCTGTACATCAATGGGCACTCTAACTACACCCATTGGGACACAATGTACTTGAAGATGGCCAAAGAGGTAATCATGCCTGCATCGGCGCACCAGTTGCTTTTGGCCGGGATTACCAGTGCGCGCGACCTTGGCGGTCCGCTTGATGCGAGTCTCAATGTCAGGGACAGGATCAACAAGGGAGAAATTCCGGGACCTACGATGTACATGTCAGGACCGTTCATCCAGCACGAGCCTTATCCCGGAACAGCAGCATTTCGATGGGGCGTAAAAGACGTTGCAGATGCCCGCGCCAGGGTGCAGCAGTTAAGAAAGGCAGGAGTGGATTGCATCAAGCTCATCGACCAGGACCAGATGAAGATGGAAGAGGTGATGGCAGTTGTAGAGGAAGCACACAAGAAAGACAAGCAATACCCGAATGGCCTCAAGGTGGTTGGGCATTCGCACCGACCGGAAGAAATCCGTCGCGGGATGAAGGCCGGTGTGGATTGCTTCGAGCACACCGGACTTGCGGCGGCACCGGAGTACCCAGAGGATATCATTGCGATGATCAAGGAACGCACCGCACAGATGAGTCTTGGCCCGCTTTACTGGACCCCAACGATTGAAGGCCTCTACAATTTTGAGTATACACGCGACAATCCAGAAGCGCTTGACAACACTTCGTGGCACCTGGGTCTGCCGGATGCAATTGTTGCCGACATCAAGCAGTCCATTCAGAAACCGGCACAGCTCAGCTATTTTGATCTGAACCCGATCCGGAAGCCAACGCTGGAAAAGAAAATCAAACAGCTGAAAGAAGCGGGTGTGGTGCTTTTGATAGGAACAGACAGCGGCATTCCTATGAAGTTTCACAGCCAGAGCACCTGGAACGAACTCGATGTTTGGGTCAATAGGTTTGGATTCGATCCCATGTACACGATACGCGCTGCAACCTATTGGCCGGCCAAGGCAATGGGTGTAGACAAGTTATTCGGCACCGTCAGCGAGGGCAAATATGCGGATATCATTGCCGTGAAAGGCGACGTGTTGCGCCATATTGCTTTGCTTCAGCGCGTGGACATCGTGATCAAGAAGGGGAAGCGCTATAAGTAAAACGGGGATCTTTCTCGTGGTTGATATAACCTCATGAGCAAGAATCTGTCAATTACTAATGTAATAGTTCTTCTCGGCTGTGCTGGTGGTTCAGCCTCCGAAAACAATACGCCTCCGACAATTGACCCAGGTTCTTCATGACTTAAGGGTTGATCAACCCAGGTTAAGCAATGTAGTGCGCCCGGGCATTCGCTACTCTGTTCGCAGTGACCTCACAGGGTCTGTAGTCGCAGCCCGGAATGATTGGTACCCCATTGTAATCCAGGCAATGAAGAATGCCAGTCCGCCTGAAAGCAGGTAGATCACAACTCCGATCGTTGCCCGGTAAGTGTAGGTATCAAGCCAGGTGGAGATGCAGTACCATGCGACAGGCACCGCAATAACGAACGCAATGATGATCAGCTTGCCAAATTCACGTGAGAGGAGGAAGACAATGCTGCCCACGGTTGCGCCCATCACCTTGCGGATACCAATTTCTTTGGTGCGCTGCTCTGCCGTGAAGGCGGTAAGGGCGAACAAGCCGAGGCAGGCAATGATGATGGCAAGCCCCGCAAAAATGGTGAACAACTCACCCACACGTTGTTCGGCTGTGTACATGTACTCAAAATCCTGATCCAGGAAAGAATAGGAGAACGGCATTCCTGGAGCGATTTTTTCCCAGGTTTCACGCACACTGTTAATTACCTCCTCGGTGTTTTCTGCATTGAACCGGAAGGAAACGAGACCAATACTGCGCGAGAGGAACATGCCGAGCGGCGTGATGGACTGCCGCAAAGACTCGAAGTGAAAATTCTCGACCACACCGATGATGGTATATTTTTTTGCGTTCTTACTGTCAGGCTGATTGAGGTCGCCGCTCCAGGTGTTGATGCTTTGGCCAATCGGGTCGCCGGTAATACCGAAGAGTTGCAGCGCCGATTCGTTCAGAATGACCGCAGAAGAGTCGGTAGGAAAGTCGAGCGAGAAATCTCTTCCCTCCCTGATCTTCATTCCAAGCGTCATGACATAGTCTTGATCAACGCGCCAGCACTGAAGGCTAACCATGTTTTCTTCAGTAGGCTGCACGCCATCAGGCCAAAAGGTGTGGTCACTGCGGTTTGTGCCGGTTACAGGGAGGAAACCAGAAATGGTGCCGCTGACAATTCGTGAATCCTTCAGCACTTCCGTCTTGAACGCACGCACCTGGTCTCCAAGCCCATAGGCGTCTTTGATGACCAGGATTTGATCCTTGTTAAACCCGATTTTCGTGTTGCGGATGAACTTGAGCTGCTGGTTAACAGCGATGGTTCCGATGATCAATGCGATCGACACGCTAAATTGGACAACGACCAGCGCGCTTCGTACAAGCCCGCTCCTCATGCCAAGCGAGAGGTTTCCTTTCAGCACGTTGACCGGTTTGAAGCCAGAAAGGAAGAATGCCGGATACAATCCAGCCAGAAACCCAACAAGAATGACAGCAATAGTGAGCTGGCCCCAGAACAATCCTGAAGTCCACGGAAAATTCAGTGACATTCCGGCCAAATCATTGAATGTTGGCAGTACGAGCCATGCAATGGCCAATGCATGCAGGAATGAGAATGCGCTTAGCAGGATTGATTCAGTCAGGAATTGACGAACCAGATGAGCACGCAGCGATCCCATTACTTTTCTCACGCCAACTTCTTTGGCACGGTTTGCCGACCGCGCCGTGCTGAGGTTCATGAAATTAATACAGGCAATTGCCAGGATAAAGAGGGCGATTGCCCCAAACAGATAAATGTAGGCGATGTCGCTGTTTGGGCTGAGTTCTGCAATTCTGTCGGAGTGAAGGTGAATTTCAGTAATCGGCCGCAGTGTCCACTCCAATTTGTTGCCCGAGGCCCGGAATTTCTCCATGGAGAAATCACTTCCCAGCGCGGCCTTTGCTTGTGGTCCTGCATACTTGTCGATCATCGGCGTGAACTTTGACTCAAGCTGTGCGGCAGAGGAACCGCGGCGAAGCTTTAAATAAGTGGAGAAATTATTGCTCAGCCAGGCCTCGTCCTTGTGATACGCGTGACTTACAAGTGCCAGAAGAATGTCATAACGGAAATGAGATGTTACCGGCATGTCTTCATAAATCCCCGTTACCTTGAAGGCATCTCGATTCTCAATGATTAGGGTCTGGCCAATGGGACTTTCGCCAGGAAAGTATTTTTCTGCAGCGCTTCGGCTGATAACCATGGTAAACGGATCCCTCAATGCAAGGGCTGGGTTGCCTTCAAGAAAGGGAATTGTGAACACGCGGAACAAAGAGCTGTCCGCATAGATGATCCGGGTTTCCTTGATGTTTTGGTCAACACGTTTGACCAGCATAGTACCGTCATTCCAGAATCTCCCCACAGCCTCTACCTCAGGCAAATCGTTGCGAAAAGCCTCTGCCATTGGGCCAGGGGTTACAGCCAGCATGAGGTGGTTGGCCCCGAACTTGATCTCGCTTTCAACACGGAAGATCAGGTCTGCATCTTTATGATGCCTGTCGAAGCTTAGCTCGTTCGCCATGTAGAGAACGATGAGAAGGCAGGAGGCAATGCCCACCGCAAGCCCGAAGACGTTAATGAAAGTGTAGAAACTGTGTTTGCGCAGGTTTCGAAGTGCGATGGTAAAATAGTTCTTAAGCATGATGCGTTTGAATTTGTTCTCTGATTGAATAACCTGTGTTTGTGTTTGCTGAATTCCTTCGTCCTGGCCAAATGTGCGAAGGACTTCCGCGTATGCATCAGCAAATCGAACGCCACCATACATCCTGGCCTCGACTGCGGAGCAAACATGATCCAGCAACTCTTCATGAATGCTCTCCACCACAAGCCCGCGGCGATGCAGGTCCTTGATGATAAAATCAATATGTTCTGCTGAGAGTTTCAATTATCAGTTCATTTGAACCCGCAGCACTTGTGACATAGTGCGGAAGAAATCGACAAATTCTTCGACCCGCTCTCTTGCCGAACCTCTACCCACTGCTGTGAGCGCATAATATTTGCGCACGCGCTTGCCCATGCTTACGGTTTCTGTTGTCAGAAACCCTTCGGCTTCAAGCTTATGCAGCGCGGGGTACAAGGCTCCCTCCGTAACCAGAAGCCGGCCTTCAGATAGGTCGCGCACTCTTTGGGTTATCTCGTAGCCATACATCTTCCCATGGTCCTTGAGCAATTTCAGAATGATTGTTTGCAGGGTTCCTTTAAGTAATTCTGGGCTGTGCATGTTGTTACCTAAGTGAGTTAGGCTTTAGACGACCAACAAACACCGAAGGTTGCACATCGGCCTATTCTGGTCGAAAAAGGGGCAAAAGTGTACCTTCACGGAGCCATGCGCCCTGTTTACCTCTTACTGGCAGTCTTTGTCCTTCTTAGCGTTTTTTTTACCCGCTGGTATCTCTGCACAGTCCGAAGCATGTGTGAGTCTGCGGCCAACTGGGAGATCGCCATCATGATAATCTCTGGATTGATAATCGGCTTTGCGGTGGCTTGGCTGATAGGAGAAAAGACCTTCAGATTGCTTCGTGGCGAGTTGGGAAATCTCTATCGCGACAAGGCATTATTGGCTGATCAACTTCATCTGCTTGAGCGGGAAAACCAGTCGGCAAGAAAACACGTGGCTGAATGGCAGCAGGAGGGTTCGTTGCTCACACAAGTGAAGAAGGTCACAGAGCCGTTGTTGACGGAAGCACGCCGCCAGGTAGAAGCACTGGAAGAAGAACTGAAGGAGAATCAGCGTCGTTACGAAAACCTCAAGGAGGAAGCGGATTCAATCAGAAGCACCGCCGACCAGCTTAGGGCGGAGCTGGCAGCAGAAAAGGAACGTGAAGCGGCGCTCCTTTTGAAAATGGAGAAAGATGACACAAGGAACACGGGCAAACCGAAGTCGCGCTTTACTCCGTCCAGCTGGCAAACCCGCGATGACCTGACCGTCATCAGTGGTATAGGTCCGGTAATACAAAAAAAACTGAACGAAATCGGCATCTATAGTTTTAAGCAAATCGCCGAGTTCACGCCCGGCGAAGTCGAGCAGGTCACACAGGTGTTGAAGGTTTTCAAGGGAAGAATTGGCCGCGATAACTGGATCGGGCAGGCGGCTGCGCTAACCCATAAGTAAATTCTTTGAATCAATGGGACAAATGAAGTTGAAGGGATTGTTTTTGGTGCTGTTGTTGCTGGCGACAGCCTGCAAGAAGGAGGAGGCGGAAATTGTCTGCGAGGGGAGCTTCAAGGGAAAGGACCAGGCAGGCACCAAGCACTGTGTTCAAGGAGAATGGGATATCACTTTTGCCGAGGGCGGGTCATTGTCAGGACCCACGGCGCTGACCAATACTTACATTAACATCACTGCGACAGACTCGATATACTATTGGAAGAAAGGGCAGCCAACCGCCGCTGACAAGATCGTTTGGAAAACAGAAACAAACTTTATCAGCGAAACTTTCAATGTAATGACATTCAGCGGAACCCCGGGAACCGACTATTCCTGGGTCATTGATGGCATTTATTCAAGCAAATTGAAAGTGATTGACAACACCCAGGGCTTTATCTATACGATGGAAAGAAAGGACTAGCCTCACCCGGGGTATCAAAAAGTGCCTTTTCGACTCATTTGAGCAACTTTTCCCACACAATTCACTCCTTGACAAGTAATCCTCCCGGCGGCATAACCTTTCGCAAGAACGGGAGTATATGATCTATAACGCGAGGCTATGCTAAAGAACTACCTGCTGGTTTCTATCAGGAACCTTCGTAAAAACGCTACATACTCATTCATCAATATTTCCGGGCTTTCGATCGGCATTGTCTGTACCCTTCTGATCATGCTGTGGGTTTTCGATGAGCTGTCTTTCAACAATTTTATTCCAAAATCGGATCGCCTCTACCAGGTGTGGATACGCTCTCACTATGACGGCAAGATCAACACCTGGAATTCTGTACCTCATCCCACTTCTGAGGCCATGAAAACAGAAGACGCGAACATTGTCAATACTGCCATGGCCGACTGGGGCGGCGATCATCTCTATACGGTGGGCGATACGCGTATCAGGAAGCAGTCTTACTACGTCAGTGAAGAGTTCCTGGAAATGTTCCAGTTCCCCTTGCTGAAAGGCGACGCTTCCAACGTGCTTGATGATATGACGTCGATTGTGATCACGGAGTCGTTTGCCAAGATTCTGTTTGGCGACAAAGATCCGATCAATCAGACCATCCGTATGGACAACGCGCATGAGCTGAAAGTAACCGGTGTACTGCGGGATGTTCCAAAGAACTCAAGCTTCCAGTTTGATGCGCTCATGACATGGAAGCTGAAAATCCAGGCAGAAGAGTGGGTAAAAAATTCGGTTGACAACTGGGGCAACTATTCATTCCAGGCGTATGTGGAACTCGATGATCCGGCCAATGAAGAGAAAGTTGAAGCCAAAATACTTGACCTGCTGACCCGGAAAGGACAGAATGATATGAAGCGCGAGTTTTTCCTTCACCCGATGCCTCGATGGCGCTTGCATTCAACATTTGAGAATGGCAAGGAAAAGGGCGGCATGATTGATTATGTCAACATGTTCACCGTTATCGCGGCTTTCATCCTGATTATGGCATGCATTAATTTCATGAACATGGCCACAGCAAGGTCCGAGCGCCGTGCGCGCGAAGTAGGCATAAGAAAAAGCGTAGGTTCCCGACGGCACGACTTGATTCTCCAGTTTATGGGAGAATCGATCCTGTTGGCCGTAATCGCATGCGCAATCGCCATATTGGTGGCGCAGTTGCTGCTGCCGTTATACAACACACTTGTGGACAAGCAGCTCGTTATAGACTACAGCTCGCTAATATTCTGGCTTGCTGCTTGTTCACTGATTGCGTTTACGGGGCTGGTTTCGGGGAGTTACCCGGCACTCTACCTGTCTTCATTCCAGCCTGTAAAGGTGCTGAAGGGCAAGGTGCAGGTTGGCAAGAGCGCCAGTATGCCGCGTAAAGTGCTTGTGACGCTGCAGTTTGGATTTTCCATCCTGCTCATCATCGGAACGATCGTTATTTACTGGCAAATCAATTACGTGAAGGGCCGCGACCTTGGCTACGACCAGGAAAACCTCATTACGGTAGATTATACGGCGGAGGTTCAAAAGAATTACATGACTATCAAACAGGAACTCCTGGCAACCGGTGTAGTAAACTCGGTGTGCAAGTCGAACAGTCCGATAACCGAAATCTGGTCCAATAACTTCCTCGGATGGCCTGGTAAGCCGGATGAACAAAAAGTGCTCTTCACGACCATTGCAACGGAATATGATTACACGAAAACAATGGGGATCAGGATTCTTGAGGGGCGTGATTTCTCGGAGCAGTTTGCCAGCGATACAGCGGCAATCATTGTGAACAAGGCAGCGATGGATGTAATGGGATTGAAAGACCCGATAGGCCAAAAGCTGGATTTGTGGGAAGGCAAACGCGAACTGATTGGCATTGTTGACAACGTTCTGATGGGCTCTCCCAATCAGCCAATCAGACCCATGTTTATGGTGCTGATAAAAGAGTGGGCGTCGGCGGTGACCATCAGGCTTGAGAAAACGCAGGACTTAAAGGGATCAATCAGCAAAGTCGAGGAAGTTTTTAAGAAGTACAATCCGGCATACCCGTTTGAATATGCGTTCGCTGATGTTGAGTTTGCGAAGAAATTCACAACCATCAACATGATCAGCCGCCTTGCAAGCTTGTTCGCTTCACTCGCCATTGTCATAACCGGGTTAGGACTTTTCGGACTTGCCGCATTTATGGCCGAGCAGCGTACGAAGGAGATCGGCATACGGAAAGTCATGGGGGCTTCTATCTCCAGCCTCATTGCGCTGATGTCTAAAGACTTCTCGAAACTGGTGATTGTTGCATTCCTGATTTCGTCGCCACTCGCCTGGTTGCTGCTCAATGATTTCCTGCAGCGGTATCCATACCGGATCGGAATTCCGTGGTGGGTGTTCCCTGTAACGGGTCTCGTTGCGTTGGCCTTTGCTACTTTGATTGTAAGCACACAGGCTTACCGTGCGGCCAGGGCCAACCCGGCTACTTCCTTGCGAAACGAGTAGTCCTTCGTGAATTCTTAAAGGAATCGTCGATCATGCCGGCCTCAAAAAGCAGTGAGCGGATCAGTGATTCATCGATATCGCCGGGTTCATGAAAATACATGCAATAAACTTGCTTGCGCCCTTCTGACTTTAGATGCCCTTCGTCGTTTGACATCCTGTTCCCCTGACAAAAGCCCAGGGCAAGGCCTTTGCTCTTTTGCGTTTCGTGCGCGCGTTTCGGTCCCCAAAAAATGGATGGTGGCCAAATGAAGCAAATCATGCGGTTGTGACGGTAGAAGGGTACGCCCATCCCGTAATAGGCTTGTTCTGATGCTTTTGGGAGGCATTCCTGTACCAGGGAGCGCAACCGCTGCACCATTACCTGCTCGTTCCTGGGAAGTTTGTGCATGGCCGCATCTACGATCTCTGTGCCGGGAATCAGCGTTTCAGGTTTCCGGCGAGTTTTCATACAACTAACCTAGCGGCAACCGGTGACAGCTGCCTGTCAGGAGTAAAATTTTTTTGATGAATTACTCGGCATGCATACTATTATATTTAACTTGGTCACCCGTGAAACGCGAAGAAACAATCGATCACCAAATCAAGACGGCCTGGCACGCCATCTCGCGGATGTACAATCAGCAGGCAAACAAGTATGGAGGGACGATGTCAATCGGGTTTGCCCTGTTGACAATCCATGCTGACGATGGCACGCCTGCGACCAAGATAGGGCCCATGATGGGTCTGGAAGCAAGGAGCCTTACGCGCCTGTTGAAGTCGATGGAAGAAAAAGGACTTATCGCGCGTCGGACAGACGAGGCAGACAAGCGATCGGTGCGCATCATGCTTACCCGGGAAGGGAAAAAGCGGAGGGAAAAAGCGAGGGAAACTGTATTGCGCTTCAATGAAGCTGTGCGGGATGAGATTCCCGGCGGCAAGCTGGAGGTGTTTTTTGAAGTTGTGAAGAGCATTCAACGCATGATTGAGCGAAACAACATCTACGAAAAAGCCATCCCATAACCGAAACACCTAACCCATTACCGATGAACCGCACCATTCGAAAAGTAGCCGTACTCGGATCTGGCATCATGGGGTCACGCATCGCTTGTCACTTTGCCAATATTGGATGCGACGTGCTGCTGCTCGACATAACCCCAAAAGAACTTACAGAAGAAGAGAAAGCCAAAGGTCTCTCGCTTGATCATCCGAAAGTGAAAAACCGTATTGTTCAAAGCTCCTATGATGCGACCCTCAAATCAAATCCTGCTGCGCTCTTCACCAAGAAATTCGCTCCGCGTGTGAAGCTTGGAAATTTCACCGATGACATGGCGAAGATCAAGGGTTGCGACTGGACGATCGAAGTGGTAGTCGAGAACCTGGATATTAAAAAGAAAGTCTACGAAGAGGTTGAGAAACACCGTACACCCGGAACACTGATTACATCCAACACTTCAGGCATCCCTATACACTTGATGTCGGAAGGACGATCTGCAGATTTTCAGAAGAATTTTGCTGGAACACACTTCTTCAACCCGCCGCGCTACCTGCGGTTGCTCGAAATCATTCCGACAGACAAGACGGATCGGGCAGTTACAGACTTTCTAATGCATTACGGCAGCCTTTTCCTTGGAAAAACCACTGTGCTCTGCAAGGACACGCCTGCATTCATAGGCAACCGTGTAGGCATTTACGGCTTGCTCAAAGTCATTGACTCGATGCGCAAGTTTGATCTCAACGTGGATGAGGTTGACAGACTCACCGGCACAGTAATAGGAAGGCCAAAGTCAGCCACGTTCCGCACCTCTGATGTTGTTGGCCTCGACACGCTCATAAAAGTCTCCAACAACCTGTATGCCGGGCTGGTTAACGATGAAGGAAGGGAAATGTTCAAGCTTCCCGATGTGGTCAACCAGTTGGAAAAGAACAAGTGGCTCGGCGACAAAACCAGGCAAGGCTTTTACAAGAAGTCGAAAAATGCGAAAGGTGAGACTGAGATTCTTACCCTCGATCTCAAGACGCTTGAATACAAGCCAAAGCAAAAGGCAAAGTTCGCAACGCTCGACGCCGCGAAAGCTGTCGAGGGTCTTCGTGACCGCTTCAAGGTATTGCTTTCAGGAACCGACAAGGCAGGAGATTTCTATCGTGACGCATTCTTTGGATTGTTTCAATACGTTACCAGCCGCATTCCGGAAATCAGCGACGAACTCTTCCGTATCGACGATGCCGTTACTGGTGGATTTGGCTGGGACCTGGGTCCGTTTGAGACCTGGGACTGTGTGGGGGTGGATAAATCAATCCCGCAGATGGAAGCGGCCGGCTACAAACCGGCAAAATGGGTTTATGATATGCTGGCCTCAGGCAACAAGAGTTTCTACAAGAGTGAAGGCGGCCAAAAAAAGTACTACGACATCGACAGCAAGAGTTATCAATCCATCCCCGGCCGCGAGAGCTTCATCATCCTGGAAAACAAGAGTGAGAGCATCATCTGGAAGAATGCAGACTCGCGGATCTATGACCTGGGGGATGGAGTTGTAAACTTTGCCTGGCACAGCAAGAGCTATACACTTGGCCAGGCGGTGATCGAAGGAATGAACCACGCCATCGACCTCGCGGAGAAAAACCACCGTGGACTCGTCATTGGCCACCAGGGACCTGATTTCTCACTCGGCGCTAACCTGGGCCTCGTGTTCATGTACGCAATCGAGCAGGACTACGATGAAATTGATTTCATGATCAAAGCATTTCAGCAGTCGGTGATGAGGATTCGTTATTCAACCGTTCCGGTTGTTGTAGCGCCACAGGGTCGCACCCTGGGAGGAGGCTGCGAAATGACGCTGCATGCCGATATCGCGCAGGCAATCGCGGAAACCTACATCGGATTGGTAGAGGTTGGCGTAGGCTTAATTCCTGGCGGAGGCGGAACCAAAGAGTTCACCAAGCGTGTTAGTGATGCAATGGAGGAAGGTGATGTGGAGTTGAACGCGCTGCAGAATGCCTTCATGACCATTGCTACGGCCAAAGTGGCCACGTCTGCGGAGGAGGCACGTGAATTGGGTATCCTCAAAGACCCCGACCGGGTTTCAATGAATCGCGACAGGCAAATCGCGGACGCTAAACAGGCCGTCCTGGATCTGGCTGATGCAGGCTACACCATGCCGCAGGAAGCCAGGAACATCCGTGTGCTGGGAAGAAGCGGACAGGCGCTTTTCCTGGCAGGCCTGCAAGGAATGCTTATGGGACGCTATATATCCGAGCACGATGCTAAGGTTGCAAAATGGATTGCGAACGTGATGTGCGGAGGCGACCTGACCTCAGCGCAGGAAGTAAGTGAGCAGTACCTCCTTGACCTGGAGCGTGAAGCGTTTCTGTCGCTAACGGGAGAGAAGAAGACGCTTGAGAGAATTCAAGCAATATTAACGGGAGGGAAACCTTTGAGAAACTAAGCAAACGGCTAAATGCCAAAAGCAAAAAGCAAAACACCAATCATATGGATGCATACATCGTAGCAGGTTATCGCACAGCTGTGGGTAAGGCAAAGAAGGGAGGTTTCCGCTTCACTCGGCCCGACGACCTCGCGTCGGACGTGATCAAACACATGGTTAAGTCGATACCAGGCCTTGAGAACAAGATGGTCGACGACCTCATCGTTGGAAATGCTGTGCCGGAGGCGGAGCAAGGCATGCAGATGGGACGAATGATCTCACTGCTGGCCCTGGGAACAGATGTCCCGGGACTTGTGATCAACAGGTATTGTGGCTCAGGTGTGGAGGCAATCGCGATGGCCAGCCACAGGATTCAAACAGGAAATGGAGATATCGTTATTGCCGGCGGCACGGAGTCGATGTCGCTGGTCCCTGTGATGGGATTCAAGACAGCGCTGAACTATGCCATTGCGAAGGACAATCCGACTTACTACACCAGTATGGGACTGACGGCGGAAGAGATTTCCACGCAGTTCAAGATTTCGCGGGAAGAGCAGGACCAGTTTTCATACGAGTCGCACATGAAGGCTGCCAAGGCGTGGAAGGAAGGCAAGTTCAAGGACGAAGTGGTGCCGATAAATGTGAAGGAGGTCTATGTTGACGAGAACATGAAGAAGAAGACGCGCGATTTCCTGGTTGACAAAGATGAAGGCATTCGGGCAGACACAACGGTTGAGGGACTTGGGAAACTCAAACCAGTGTTTAGGGCCGGTGGCACGGTAACTGCAGGCAATTCGTCGCAGACTTCCGATGGCGCGGCGTTTGTAACGGTCATGAGTGAGCGGATGATGAAACAACTCAACCTGAAGCCGATTGCGCGGATGGTGAGTTATGCGACTGCGGGCGTGGAGCCCCGCATCATGGGCATTGGTCCCGTGGCCGCGATACCTAAGGCGCTGAAGTATGCAGGGATGAAACTGGATGATATCGATGTGATCGAACTCAATGAGGCTTTCGCAGCACAATCATTGGCAGTGGTGAAAGAATTGGGAATTGATCGGGCGAAGCTGAATCCGAATGGTGGAGCGATTGCGGTAGGACACCCGCTCGGTTCATCAGGCGCAAGACTTTCAGTTCAACTCTTTAATGAGTTGCGCAGGCAGAAGAAGAAGTATGGGATGGTTACGGCTTGCGTTGGTGGCGGGCAAGGTGTAGCGGGGATATACGAGTTACTGAATTAGTAGTGAGAATTGAGTACTGAGTAGAGAGAGAGGAGGACTGCATGCATAAGCTAAAGGACCTGGTAGTGTGGAGTCGGGCCATTGAACTTTTGACTGAGATTTACAGATTGACAGCTAACTTCCCCGCTGGTGAGAAGTACGGTCTACCTTCGCAAATAAGACGGGCTGGGGTGTCTGTTCCTTCAAGTATTGCAGAAGGCGCGGGCAGAAACAAAACAAGGAGTTCATCCATTTTCTTGGAGTCGCGGCGGGTTCTTCGTACGTGGCGCTCGATGAAATAGATCAAATTCAAAAAATGATTTATGCCTTACAAAATTCGTTAGCGGGAAAATAATCTCAATACTCATATCTCATGTCTATCACAGCAACAAAGAAAGCGATCAAAGGTGGAGAATTCCTGATCAGAGAGACGGAAGCAAGCGAAATATTCATTCCTGAAGAATTCAGCGAGGAACAGAAAATGATCCGTCAGCAGTGCAAGGACTTTCTTGACAAAGAGGTCTTTTCAAAGCTGGACGAGATTGATTCCATGAAGAATCCCAAACTAATGCCATCGATCCTGGACAAGGCAGGCGAGCTGGGATTGTTGGGTACCGCTGTTCCACAGGAGTATGGTGGATTCGGCATGGACTTCAACACGACCATGCTGGTTGCGGAGGCGATCGGGGCGGGGCACTCTGTTGCGGTAGCGTTTTCCGCCCACACCGGCATAGGCACCCTGCCGATTCTCTACTATGGCAACGAAGAACAAAAAAAGAAGTATATCCCAAAACTGGCCACGGGTGAGTGGAAAGCTGCCTATTGCCTCACCGAACCCGACTCCGGCTCTGATGCGAACTCCGGCAAGACCAAAGCCGTGTTGAGCAAAGACAGCAAGTACTACGTAATCAACGGACAAAAAATGTGGATCACTAACGGAGGATTTGCCGATATCTACATTGTGTTCGCGAAAATTGACAATGACAAAAACCTCAGCGCATTCATCGTGGAGCGGGCATTCGGCGGTATCACGATGAACGAGGAAGAGCGAAAAATGGGGATTAAGGGTTCTTCAACACGACAGATTTTTTTCAACGACTGCAAGGTGCCTGCGGAAAATCTGTTAAGCGAACGGGAGAACGGATTCAAGATCGCTGTCAATATTCTTAACGTCGGCAGGATCAAGCTGGGTATTGCGGCCCTGGGCGGGAGCAAAATGGCGATCGGTAAAGCCGTCACTTACGCGAAGGAACGGAAGCAGTTCGGGGTGCCGATCGCAACCTTTGGTGCCATCAGGCACAAGATTGCAGACGTGGTCACGAAAATCTACGCCAGCGAGTCCGCTCACTACCGCGCTTCGCAGAACATAGACGATGCATATAACGCGCTTGTGGCGGGGGGAATGGACTCCGCGAAAGCACGTCTCAAATCTTTGGAAGAATTCGCCATCGAGTGTGCGATCCTGAAGGTGCACGGATCGGAAGTGCTTGATCTTGCGGTAGACGAAGGCGTTCAGATTTATGGCGGCATGGGCTTTTCGGCCGAGGGCCCGATGGATCGTGCTTATCGCGACGCGCGCATCAACCGGATTTTCGAAGGCACAAACGAGATCAACAGACTGTTGACGATCGATATGCTGATGAAACGAGCGATGAAGGGATCGCTTGATCTGATGACGCCGACAATGGCCGTTTTGAAAGAGTTGACCTCGATTCCGGATTTCGGCGCTTCTGATGACACTGCGCTGTTTGCGAAGGAGAAGAAGGTTTTGCGCAATCTGAAGAAGGCCGGGCTAATGGTTTCAGGCGCGGCCGTTCAGAAGTTTATGATGAAGCTGTCGGAAGAACAGGAGATTCTGATGAACCTGGCCGATATGCTCATAGAAGGATACGTCGCCGAGTCTGTGCTGTTGCGCTTCGAGAAACTGGTCGGGATTAAAGGTGAGAAAGCGTGCGCGGTAGAAAAAGATATGGCAATGATCTATTTGCATGAAGCGGTGGAGAGAGCAGCACAAGCAGGAAGGCAAGCGATTACTTCTTTCGCTGAAGGAGACGAACTACAGCTTATGCTCCTGGGACTGAAGCGCTTTACAAGAATTGAACCCTTCAATTTGAAGGAGGCAAGGCGAAGGGTGGCCAGAGCAGCCCTCGACAAAGGCGCTTATCCCTTCTAACCGATAATTCTTTTTTTTGAGGCGCGGAAGCAACCCGTCTCTCTTTTTGTCGTTATATTAACCAATTGGTTAAATCAGGTGGTTAAGCAAAAGCGGGATAATCAGGCAGAAAAGGCCATTTTAGATGCGGCCAGGAAGGTATTTACCCGCAAGGGCTTTGCTGCTGCGCGCATGGACGAGATTGCCCGCGAAGCGAAAATCAACAAAGCTTTGTTGCACTACTATTTCCGCAGCAAGGAAAATTTATTCGACCTGGTATTCGAGCAGCGGCTGGGTGAGTTCTTCGGCGCCCTCGCTGGTATTCTTGCGAAGCCGATGCCCCTGATGGAAAAGATTGCTGCGATTGTTGCGCAGGACATCGACATGCTGCGCTCCCGGCCTGACCTGCCCATTTTCGTCTTACAAGAATTGGCGCACAATCCTGAGCGGCTAGTCGAAGCTGCGCGGAGCGTTAACATGGGTCCCTTTACGCTGATGAAATCGTTTAAGCTGCAAGTGGCTGATGCAGTGGAGAAGAAGGAGATCAAGCCAATTGACGGCGGCCAGCTGCTCATCAATATTATGTCCATGGCGATTTATCCCTTCATCGCAAAGCCGCTGATCAAGGCGGTGCAGGGCATGGACGAATCTCAATTTGACCGGATGATTCAACAACGGAAGAAAGAAGTTGCCCGGTTTGTAAGGGACGCTATAAAGCCGTAATGCTTATGAAAAGAATAAAATGGAGGATTGACGCCTTCCTGATTTTCTTCCTGGCACCGGGTTTGACATTTGCTCAGCAAACCGTCACACTTGAGGAATGTACTTCACTTGCACGTGCCAACTACCCCTTGATCAGGCAACACGAATTGCTGGACAAATCATTGGAGTACACAATTTCCAATGCCAACAAGGCGTACCTGCCACACCTCAGCCTTACCGTGATCGGCGGCTATATCATCAACGGGCTGCCCGCTGCAAATCTGCCTGGTGTTCCGGCTGAGGAGCCGGAGAAAATGCAGGCTATTGCCCTAATACAATTCAACCAAACGATATGGGATGGCGGCGGAACCAAATCTTCGAAGGAAATCACAAAGGCGGCATTGGTTGCCGAGAAAGCACAAATAGACGTGCAATTATTCAGGATTCGGGAAAGGGTAGAGCAAATCTACTTCGGCATGTTGCTCGTGGATGAACAACTCAAATTACTTGAGATCTCGGAGAAGAACCTCAAGCTGAACTTTGAGCGGCTTCGCCTTTCAAATGAAAATGGTCTGGGCTACCGCGTGGAAGTTGACCAAATCGAGGCTGAGTTGCTGAAGATCGATCAACGTAGAATCGAGTTCAGCTACACACGCACCGCATATGCCGAGATGTTAGGCCATTTCATTGGAAAGCCTGTGACTGCTGAAATTGCACTGGCTAGACCGCAGGTTGATGAGGCTGTGCTGACTGGATCAAACAATCGACCGGAAATGATTTGGTATGGCAGCCGCATTAGGCTGGCGGAGACGCAACCAGCAATGGACAAGGTTTCATTGATGCCGAAAATCGGAGTCCTAGGAGCAGGCATTTTTGTGAGCCCTGGGATGCAGTTCGCCACCTCGAAAGTCACCGACCTGGCTATTGTGGGGCTAAGTGCATCGTGGAACAATGGTGGTCTCTACCGGAACAAGAACAACAAACAATTGAATCAGATACAGCTGGAGCGAATTAGTAATGAGCGTTCCACCTTCGAGTTCAGCCAGTCGCTTGAGCTGAAGCAATACAGGGCGGAGGTTGCTAAGCAGCGGGCCATTCTGCAGAATGACGACAAGATTGTTGAATTAAAAACCAGGATTCATCAATCGCAGCAACTGAAATTCGACAACGGACTGTGTTCAGCGGCCGACCTGATCAACTCAATCAACAACGAACAGGAAGCGCACAGCAATCAGCGCCTTCACGAGATTCAATTGTTGAAAAGCTTGTACGCATACAAAACGTCGCTCGGAAATTAACATAATGAAAAGTATAACGACGATGAATAAGGCCATTGTTCTTGCCGCCAGCTTGTCTATAGTCTTAACCGGTTGTGGAAGTGAGAGCGCCGAATCTGATGCCCAGGGCACCTTTGAGGCCAAAGAAGTGATTGTATCGGCCGAAGCAAACGGAAAACTGCTTTCTCTCGACATAGAGGAAGGTCAAAGTTTGAAGCGGGGGGAGGCGGTCGGGAAGATCGATACCATATCTCTCTACCTGCAGAAGCAGCAACTTATGCAGAGCCAAAAAGCAACCCTGGCCGGCCGGCAGGATGTGGGTACGCAGCTGGAAGGTCTAAAAAGGGAACTGGCTAACGCCATGTCAGATCAGAAACGAATCGAAAACCTGGTGAAAGGGCAGGTGGCTTCGCAAAAGCAACTCGACGACGCGAACCTGCGAATTGAAGTGCTGAAAGCAAGGATTGATGCAATGGATAGCCAGCTCAAGACCGGCAATACCGCATTGAGCGAGCAAAGCAAGACCATCGCGGCCCAACTGAACGTGGTGGAGGATCAGCTGCGACGTTGTCGCGTGATCAACCCCATTGACGGTACTGTATTGACCAAATACAGCGAAGCTTACGAAATGACGGCTGTGGGCAGACCACTCTACAAGGTCGCTGACCTATCACAGGTAATGTTACGTGCGTACCTCAGCAATGAACAGCAATCTAAAGTGAAGATCGGGCAGAAGGTAAAAGTACTCGTGGATGATGGCAATGAGGCAATGCGTAGCTATGAAGGCACCATCCGGTGGGTGAATGACAAGGCAGAGTTTACGCCGAAGACCATTCAGACCAAGGATGAGCGCGCCAATCTGGTGTATGCGGTGAAGATCGCCGTGAAGAACGATGGCCTTTTGAAAATTGGAATGTACGGCGAAGTAGTTTTTTGATTCGAGCAAAGAGATGACTTCAGCCATCCAGGTTGACCAAGTTTCGAAGTCCTTTGTTTCGGGGAAGGAGAAGTTTACTGCTTTGAAGGAAATTACGTTAAGTGTAGGCAAGGGAGAACTTTTTGGACTTGTCGGACCCGACGGTGCGGGGAAAACCACACTCTTTAGGATTCTAACTACCCTGATGTATGCAGACAGCGGATTTGCCACGGTGGACGGATTTGACATCGTCAGGGATTTCAAAGAGATACGAAAACGCGTTGGCTACATGCCCGGGAAATTCTCGCTCTACCCGGATCTTTCCGTAGCCGAGAACCTGGCATTTTTTGCAACGCTTTTCGATACCAGCCTAAGAGAGAATTATGACCTGGTAAAGCCGATCTATCAGCAGATTGAGCCTTTTGAGAAAAGAAAAGCCGGCGCGCTTTCCGGCGGCATGAAACAAAAACTTGCACTCAGTTGTGCTTTGATTCACAGGCCAAGTGTGTTGTTTCTCGATGAGCCTACGACCGGAGTAGACGCAGTTTCTCGCAAGGAATTTTGGGAGCTCCTTCGCGGGCTTCAAGACGCAGGGATTTCAATCCTGGTCTCCACACCCTATATGGACGAGGCCAGCTTATGCGACCGTGTGGCGCTTATGCAGGAAGGAAGGGTGATGGGAATCAATACACCAGAAGGTATCAGGGCAAACTTTGCCATGCCGCTTTACGCTGTCCGGGGAAAAAATATGTACAGGCTCATGCAGCAGCTCCTGAAACTGGAAGCCGTGGAATCTTGCCACCCGTTCGGTCAGCATCACCATGTTGTGTTCAGGAATTCATCAATGTCAATGGAAGAAATCAGGAAAATGGTCATACCGCTTGACGACGACATGGAGATCAGTCGTATTGAACCGACAATCGAAGATTCGTTTATGGCCCTCATGAACCAATGACAGGCGAGATTGTCATATCAGCCCGGGACCTGACAAAGCGGTTTGGCGATTTCACAGCCGTCAAGGCCATCACGTTTGACGTGATGCGCGGGGAAATATTTGGGTTCCTTGGCGCTAATGGCGCCGGAAAGACAACAGCCATGCGCATGTTGTGCGGATTGTCATTGCCAACCAGTGGCACAGCACAGATCGCGGGCTTTGACCTCGCCACCGGCTCAGAGAGAATCAAGCAGAACATCGGCTATATGAGTCAAAAGTTCTCACTGTATGATGATCTGACGATCACTGAAAACATCAGGTTTTACGGAGGCATTTATGGGTTGACCGATAAGGAAATCAAGGACAAGACACGCCAAATGCTGGGAACACTTCATTTGGAAGACCAGGCAAAGACAATAACTAAAGCGCTGCCGCTGGGATGGAAACAGAAAGTTGCCTTCTCAGTGGCGATGCTGCATCAACCAAGAATTGTTTTCCTCGATGAGCCAACCGGCGGCGTTGACCCGGTGACCCGCCGTGAATTCTGGACGATGATATACGAGGCGGCGAATTCCGGCACAACTGTCTTTGTTACCACACACTACATGGATGAAGCTGAGTACTGCGACCGCGTGTCAATCATGGTGGACGGCAGTATTGAGGCGCTGGATACACCACTGAAGCTCAAAGAGCAGTTTGAGTCATCCAGCATGGAGAACGTGTTTATACAATTGGCGCGGAAGGCAACCCGGAGCAACGCATGAAGCAGTTTCTCTTCTTTGTACAGAAGGAGTTTTACCACGTTTGGCGAGACAAGCGAACAATGTTTATCCTTTTCGGCATGCCTGTCGTGCAGATACTGATCTTCGGCTTCGCCCTGACAAACGAAGTGAAGAACGCCCGAATTGCAGTCTGGGACCAGGCGAACGACAAGATAAGCCGCGGGATCATTGATCAAATAGGCGGAAGCCGGTATTTCAACATCGGCATGAACCTCAATCGTGAGGACGAGCTGGAACAAGCATTTCAAAGTGGCAAGGTCAAGATGGCCATCGTTTTCCCGTCTGATTTTGAGTCGGCTCTCATTCATAACAATCAGGCGACCATTCAACTGATAGCAGACGCTACCGATCCGAATGTGGCTACGACCCTGGCGAACTACGCCACGGCAATTATTATGGATTACCAGACAAGTCGCGGCCGTATCCAGCAGATTCCTGCGATCAAGACGGAAGTGAGAATGCTGTATAATCCTCAGTTGAAGGGATCGTACAGCTTTGTGCCCGGCGTTATGGCACTTGTGCTGATGCTCGTTTGCGCAATGATGACATCCATTTCGATTGTGCGTGAAAAGGAAATGGGTACCATGGAGGTGATACTTGTCTCCCCCATTGTGCCTATCAGGGTCGTCATTGCCAAGATGGTGCCATACTTCCTGCTATCGGCAATTAATATTTGCAGCATCCTATTGATGAGTGTATTTGTACTGGATGTACCCATCCAGGGGAATCTCCTGCTTGTTGTAAGTGAGTGTCTTCTATTCACCATCACGGCACTTGCGTTTGGGCTACTGATTTCTTCACTGACGAATTCGCAACAAGTAGCCATGCTGATCTCCCTGATGGGTTTGTTTCTTCCCACGATGCTCCTCAGTGGCTTCATGTTTCCAGTTGAGAACATGCCTGTACCTCTCCAGGTGATTTCGAACGTCGTACCGGCGAAGTGGTTCTACATCATCAGCCGAAGCGTGATGATCAAGGGACTTTCCTTTGATTATGTCTGGAAAGAGACGCTGATTCTTGCCGGCATGACGCTGTTTTTTATGCTGCTCAGCGTGAAGAAATTCAAAACCAGGCTGGAGTGAGGGCGTTGCGAATTCTGCTGGAGAAGGAATTCCGCCAGATTTTCCGCAACCCGGCGATCCTGCGGCTCATGTTCATGGTACCAACGGTTCAGCTGCTGATTTTACCGCACGCGGCTGACTTTGAAGTGAAGAACGTAAATGTGTGCGTAGTGGATTTTGATCACTCACCGTACTCACAGCGGTTGGTGGCCAAGATAACTTCAACGGATTACTTCCAACTCGTTGCCTTCACCGATTCATACGACAAAGCGTTGCGGTACCTGGCTAAAGATCAGGCCGATGTTGTGTTGCAGATTCCTGAAGGCTTCGAACGATCGCTGGTGAAGGAGGATGAAACGAAGGTATTTATGGCTGTGAATGCCGTAAATGGTGTTAAGGCGGGCCTTGGAGGTGCCTATTTGCAGGGAGTCGTTGCCGACTTCAACAGGGAAGTTCGTGTAGAGTGGAGTCAGCCTCAGGGAATGAATGCGCAGCACGCAATAGGTGTGGAGGCCATCAACTGGTACAACCCGTTGATGAACTACAAGACCTTCATGGTTCCGGGGATCCTGGTAATCCTGGTAACAATGGTCGGAGGTTTTCTTTCCGCCCTCAATATCGTCAAGGAGAAAGAGGTTGGCACCATCGAACAAATTAATGTGACGCCCATCCGCAAGTATCACTTCGTACTTGGAAAACTGATCCCGTTCTGGATCCTTGGACTGATCATCCTCACCATTGGATTTACAATTGCATGGGTAGTTTACGGTATTGTACCGGTTGGAAGTTTTCTGACCATCTACGTCTTCGCAGCTGCCTATCTGCTTGTAGTACTTGGCTTGGGGCTAGGTGTTTCGACCTTGGCAAATACTCAACAACAGGCCATGTTGATTTCATTTTTCATCATGATGATTTTTATCCTGCTGGGTGGATTGTTCACCTCCATTGACAGCATGCCTTTCTGGGCACAGGTGGTCACCTGGTTCAACCCCGTAACCTACTTCATTGAAGTAATGCGGATGGTTGTCTTGAAGGGCAGTACCCTGGCGGACATCAAAGGTCAAATCGTCACCGTACTGCTAATGGCCGTTGTCCTGAATGGGTTTGCCGTATTGAATTACAGGAAGCGTTCGTGATGTTCACCTTCGGACCTGTGGCTGTTGAAAAATGAACAGTAGAGACACGCAGGACCAGCCAAAAGCGCCGCAATTTTATTGCAATTAGCCGTTTTTCGCCCTGTGAACGATTTTTGCGTTGAAGGTGTAAACACCAGACTATGCAATCCAGAAGCACCTCCTCGACCATACTCATTATCATCATGCTTGTCCTCACCGCCCCCATCTGGCTGGCAATAGGCGGGGCTGTGATTGGTATTGTCGGAGGTGTTTTGGGTGGAATTTTCGGAGCCATATTTGGTACGATCTTCGGCATGTTTGGCGCCATCATTGGCGCAATTGCGAGCCTGATCGCCTTGCCTTTCAAAATCTTGTTTGGCGGCGACTGGTATGATTTTCATATTTCAGGCCGTGCGATTTTTGGGATTTGCCTGGTTGTTTTGCTCGTTGCTGTTTTGAAGAGGCGGTCGCAGTAGGATTTTCACGTTCGGACTTCGTATAGACCCACCCCGACCCCTGAAGGGGAACAGCGAGCTCGACCGGAAGCATTGAATATCGAACATTCGAACAACAGAATTTCCAATATTGAATGGACCGCGATTCATAATTCATTATTCAGTTGTTCGAATGGTGGATATTCAAAGCGCGTCAGGCGTGGGAAATAATTGTCCCCCTTTAAGGAAGGCGTGGGAGCTATCAGAGTAAACAAAGAACCCTCCCATGCAAAATTGAATTGTATGTTCCTTAGACTCGTATTAAATTAGTCCGCACGGGAACTCCAATCCGGATTCTTCCGAATCAACTACCTTTTCAACTATGAGGCTATTTCAAATCTTGTCTATCCCATCAATCCTGGTCCTGGTGGGTTGTGGAAAAGAAGTCAAGGAGGCACAGCAGTCCCCCGCTTCGCTCTGCGGTTCGCCTGCTTCAGCGGAAGCGATTAAAGTGATGGACACCACCAAACAGATTGCACCCCTGCTTTCCAACCTGGGCGATTATGGGTTCAGGATTACAACCTCAAGCGAGGAGGCCCAGAAGTTCTTCAACCAGGGACTTAACCTCTACTACGGATTCAACCATCTTGAAGCCTATCGCTCATTCCGCGAAGCTGCCCGCCTGGATCCTGCCTGTGCGATGTGCTGGTGGGGACAAGCGCTATCGCTAGGTCCGAACATCAATGCGCCAATGGATCCTTCTGACGCCGGCATGGTGTACAAAGCGGTTCGTCGTGCACAGGTGAATGCACCAACTGCAACGCCGCTGGAGCAGGCCCTTATTGACGCAATTGCGAAACGATATGTTGCAGAAGCTCCGGCCGACCGATCGCCTTTGGACCAGGCATATGCTGATGCAATGAGAGGAGTTCAACAGAAGTTCCCCGATGTCGATGAGGTTACAACACTGACTTCGGAATCACTGATGGATTTACACCCGTGGGACTACTGGTTGTATGGCGGCAAGCCTCAACCCTGGACGCCTGAAATTCTGGACTTAATGGAAAGGGTAATGAAGCGTTCACCGCGCCACCCGGGTGCGAACCACCTTTACATCCACATCAATGAAGCTTCGTCCAACCCCGGCAAGGCCACCACCAGCGCCGATTTGTTGCGTGACCTTGTTCCCGGAGCAGGTCATCTCGTGCACATGCCGTCACATATTTATATAAGGACAGGACGCTACGCAGAAGGTATCACGGCAAATGAAAAGGCGGTGGTGGCCGACGAAAACTACATCAGCACCTGCCGCGCGCAAGGCATTTACCCTTTGGCGTACTATCCGCACAACTATCATTTTTACTGGGCCTGCGCCCAGATGTCGGGTCGCAGCAAACTTGCGCTCGATGTATCGCGCAAACTGGTGGCGAAGATGGCCACGGCAAAAATGGGTGAGCCCGATTGGGTAACTCTGCAGCACTACTATGTCACGCCGTGGTACTCGATGGTACGCTTTGGCCTGTGGGATGAGCTTTCCAGGGAAACCAAGCCGGCGGATTCATTGACATATGCGCTCGCCATTTGGAACTATACGAACGGGATGGCAGCAGTAAAAACGAACAAGCCAGACGCCGCGAACTCATACTTGGCAGAATTGAAACGTATTGCTGCTATTCAAGAGCTAACTAACCAGCGGATCTGGGGGATCAATAGTTTTGCCGACGTTATTGGAATTGCGGCCAGCGTTCTGGAAGGTGAAATACTTTCAGCGGCCGGGAAGCACAACGAGGCCATTGCCGTGTTGGATCTGGCGCGGAATTCTGAAGATAAGCTCCTGTATCAAGAGCCTCCTGACTGGTACTATCCAGTAAGAGAAACGCTGGGCACGGTGTTGATGAAGGCTGGAAAATTGAAGGATGCAGAAAGGGTGTTTAATGAGGATTTGAAAATATACCCCGAAAACGGCTGGTCACTAGGCGGACTGTACCGCGCGCTGAAGGCTCAGAACAGAAGTAAGGAAGCAGAGTCAGTCCGAATCCGCTACGAGAAAGCGTTTGCCGATGCTGATGAGAATCTGAAGAGAATCAGTCCATAGTCGATTGACCCTGGTGATGGTTGTCCTGGCAGATCAGCAATCCCATCATGGACCTCACATGCTCAGTTTATCTTCGCTTCCTGCTTGAAAGCGAGTATGTGATTGCGAAGAGCGTCCAGCCAGTTCGTATCCGCATCCCATTTCGTACCGAGAAAAACGTTCCCGTTCTCAGTATGACGGAAGTAGAACTTGTAGACGACTTCATCACGCGGAAGTATTTTTAGTTGAAGCTGGTTGTTGGGGTAAGTTACGGAAGCGTAATTCTTTTCATCCTTGCTCATATCATATCCCATCACCTCCCTCGCGGCCTGGCCACGGGTCTGTACGAAGCAGAGCACGTACAGGAATCCCTTGCGCCGCAATTCCTGTTCGTCCGATCCCGCTTCCACGATTTTGTAGCGGAGCGGCCAATTGTCAATGAAGAGTTGTTCCAGCTGTTTATCCATTGCCTCATTACCGAATTTCATAACTGCGAGGTTGTCGACTTTGAGGTCGATGGCGTAGAATTCCTGTCTTCGGCCTTTGATTGGGTCAACTGCGATGTCCAACTCAGGGAATTCATTCACAAGGAAGTTGTTTTTCTTTTGATTACTCCACGAATCCTGCAGGAGGGTGGTGAGTAAATCGCTGATCTTTTTGTTTGAAACCTGCCAGGCCGGTTTTGAAGAATCGACGAGTGCGGGCGTTTGAGTAAAGGGTGTTGCGGTGAAACGGTAACCGGGCGGAATTTTTTCAAGAATCAACAGGAAGGAAATCTCCCGTTCGAGGAAATAGTCATTGTATGCCTTCTTCACATCTTTGCCAGCCATCACAAAATCAATCGGGAAGTATGCAATGGCGTCGATACCGATGCGTTGGAATCCCTTTTGAAACTCCTGCAGTTCGGAGATGGAAATGGTATAGTCAAAGAGTGCAATGGAGCGGGCGCTTAGAAGTTTTTCCGGAGGGTAGGAGGATGGTTGGAACGCTGGCATGACCGGCTGGGCAAGCAGGATATTTCCAAGGAGAAGGAAAATGCCAAGCAGGGAGCGGCGGGTCATGTGAGGGTTAACGAATGTCACGTAATATAATTGCTACACTGCGACATAGACGCCTTCGCTGTCAATGCGAACAGGGTAGGTCTCCAGGTCAGCAGAGCGCTCTCCCGATTCGCGACCTGTGACAAGATTGAATCGGTTCCCATGCCATGGACAAACGACCTCACCCAGGAAGTTCACCTGGCCTTTGCTAAGCGACTCGCCATTGTGGGTACAGGTGTCATCAACTGCCAGTAGCCGGTCGGCAGTACGCACGAGGCAGATGCGCTTTCCGCCGGCAAGCAGCAGGCGGGGCCGGTTCACCACCAATTCAGCCTCCATTTGACCGACCGAGGAAAAGATTTTTATCCAGTTCACGACGCTGTTTCCGAAAGGACTGCTTTTTTCTACCTTTCAAACGATCCATACAAATATGAAGATTATGCAACGAATTCTGATTTTACTTTTTGGTACGGCACTATGCGCACAAGCACAGATGAATCCGAAACTGCAGGCCAAGCTTGACGCACATGCGCTGGAAATGGAGCCCAAAGTGATCGAGTGGCGCCGGCATTTTCACCAGTATCCTGAGCTCTCAAACCGGGAAACGAAGACCGGCGCCTATATCGCCGAATACATGAAGTCACTGGGTCTCGAAGTGCAGCACCCCGTAGCCAAGACCGGTGTGGTTGCGATCCTGCGCACGGGCAAGCCCGGACCGGTCATTGCATTGCGCGCTGACATTGACGCGCTCCCGGTGACGGAGCGAAACAGCCTTCCATTTGCATCGAAAGAAAAGGTCGTTTACAATGGACAAGAAACGGGCGTAATGCATGCCTGCGGGCATGATTCGCACATTGCCATTCTAATGGGCGCAGCGAACGTCCTTGTAAGGAACAAGGCTGAGTTGAAGGGAACGATAAAGTTTTTCTTCCAGCCCGCAGAAGAAGGAGCCCCTCCCGGTGAAGAGGGCGGCGCTGCTCTGATGATCAAAGAAGGTGTACTCGACAACCCGAAAGTGGATGTCGCCTTCGGACTGCACATCAGTTCAATCACTCCGCTGGGCACGATCACATACCGCCCTGGCGGACTGATGGCCGCGGCCGATACCTGGTCGGTGACGGTGAAAGGGCGCCAGGCGCACGGTTCTGCCCCCTGGATGGGCGTGGATCCAATCGTGGTGTCGGCGCAGATCATTGCCGGTTTGCAGACGATTATCAGCAGGCAGAGCGAGCTTACCAAGGAAGCCGCCGTTATCACAGTTGGCCGCTTCAATTCCGGCATTCGTGAAAACATAATTCCGGAAGAAGCAGTCATGTCAGGCACCATACGCACGCTCGATGCAGGTATGCAGGACAAGATTCACGAGAAGATCACGCTGACTGCAACCAAGATTGCGGAGAGCGCGGGTGCGACAGCAGAAGTGAAGATCACCCGCGGATACCCGGTAACGTTCAATGACCTCGCCCTGACAGAAAAAATGGCGCCGAGCCTTGAGCGCGCCGCTGGCAAGGACAAAGCGCAGCGAATCAACGCTTCTACCGGTGCGGAGGACTTTTCTTTCTTCCAGCAGAATGTGCCGGGGCTTTTCTTCTTTGTCGGCGCGCTCCCACCCGGCCAGGATCCTGCCAGGGCGCCATCGCATCATACGCCTGATTTCATGCTTGATGAAAAGGGTTTCATCACGGGCCTCAAGGCGATGCTGAATGTGACCACGGATTATATGTTCATGCCGCCGACAACACAGGCGGTAACGAAGCAATAAGATCGCAAGCCGTTTGAACCCCAGGCTTCATAATGATCTGCTCGACCGGGGCGTGCTCACGCCAGAGCAGCATGATTGCCTGGAGGACATAGCTTCCGGAAAGTCTGTTTCCGTTTACTTTGACCTGAGAGCCCTGCTTTATGTGGGCGTGATGTTGCTATCCACCGGAATTGGTATCCTTATTTATAAGAATATCAGCGATGTGGGTCACCTGGTGCTTATCGGGGCACTGATACTTCTTACCATCGGTTGTTTTGGCTATGCCTTTTGGAAGGGAAACCCCTACAGTCACAAGGAGGTGGAGGGGCCAACGCCGTTTTTCGAATATGTTGTGCTCCTGGGGAGTCTCATTTTCATTTCCGTTCAGGGTTATCTGCAGTTCCGATATGAGCTGCTAACGGAAAACCTTGGAATCAGCACACTCATCAGTGCGGCTGTCTTCTTGTTCGTGGCTTACCGTTTTGATCACGCGGGCGTGCTCTCCCTGGGGATCACCGCGTTAGCCTCCTTTTTCAGCATCACCATTTCGCCAGAGAAATGGTACAGCGGCAATTTTCTTGAAGGATCGCACGTTTATGTGACTGCCCTGGTTTTTGGTGCTGCGCTTGCGGCAGCAGCGCTATTGCTGGAGCGGCAACGCATCAAAACGCACTTTACATTCACCTACCTCAATTTTGCGTTGCTGATCTTTTTCCTCGGAGGAATTTCAGGACTGTTCTGGAATGATGACCGGTTGTGGATTTATATCGCAGCAATTTACGTGGGAGTATTTTTTGCGTATCGGTCAGCACGAAGAATGAAGTCATTCCTGTTCCTGCTCTACGCCTTCATTGCCGGATATATTGCCACTACGTATTTATTGGCGGAAACAATCCTTAGAAATGCAGATTTCTTTTGGTTCTATTATTTTCTGCTATCCAGCGGTGGTTTCGTGTATTTCATTATTAAGTACCGGAAACATTTTTCCCGGACCGAGTGAGCAGCATTTACGATACTACGCAATTGCTCAACCTTCACGCCGTGAAGGAAGCCCTTCACTGGCACAATCAGAAATTCATCAATGCTGAGCAACTGGCAGCAATTAAAAGCAAGTACCAGTGCAAACTCTACCATCCCAATCTTGCCATCCGGATATTGATATTCGTGGCTTCATGGATGGCCATCTCCGGTGCCAGCGGCCTGTTCTTTTTGCTTTTCAACGAACTCTCAAAGCCGGGTTATGGTGTTCTGCTGGTGATCATCGGCGCAGGAATTCTCTTTTTTGTCCAGCGTGTCCTGATTTATCAAAACAACCACTTCCGATCAGGTGTGGTGGAGGCATGCGCCTATTGTGCTTTAGGCTCAATCGTCGGCGGAATTGGAATGATCACTGATGGAAATGAGCACTTGGTTCTCCTTACAGGAGTTGTGGTGTGCGCATACATGAGCTATCGCTTCCTGGATCTGCTCTGCCATATTGTTGGCATGTTGACTTTTGCAGGATTTATTTTCTATGAGGGCTTCCAGGCCGGAGGAATTTTCAGACATATCATCCCGTTTATGATCATCGTTTGCTTTTCTGTTACCTACTTTCTGGCCAGCCATTTAAGGAAGCGCGATTACCTTTCACTTTGGTCGGACAATCTCAAGTTAACCGAGATCATCAGCCTGCTGTTGATTTATGCCGGCGGCAACTACCTGGTTGTTCGCGAATGCAGCATTGAACTGCTCGACATGACTTTGGCCCCCGGTGAAGACATTCCCTTCGCCTTCATATTCTACGCACTGACAGCAGGAATTCCACTGCTGCTCATATACCGGGGGACCAAACTTGGAAGGATCATGCTGATTCGCCTCGGGGTCGTCGCGCTGGTTCTTTCAGTGAGCACCTTCCGTTATTACTACAGTATTGCTTCCCCGGAAGTTGTGCTGACCCTCGGTGGAGTTGCCGTGTTGAGTGTAACGGCATGGCTGTTCAACATCTTAAAAGTGAAGCGCGGTGTCTTTACGCGTGATAAATTGCTTTCCAAACAATGGATCAGCCCGGAGGCCAGTGCATTTGCAATTTCCCAAACGATGGGAGGGAATGTTCAGAAGACGGATGAAACATTCAAGGGAGGCGGGGGAAGTTTTGGAGGTGGCGGGGCAAGTGGAGATTATTGACGTCCCACTGTGAACTGCCTTTACCTGCCGTCAACTGGCTCACCATCCAATCATATTCCAATAATACAACTGCCACAACGCCGCCGCCGAAACCACACACAGCACAAGGTAGTAGAGCCGGCTGATTACTCGGTGATAGCTTACCGGCAAGATCCGGATAAGCCATACAATCATGGTCACTGTAAGCAAAATGTTCACGAACGGAAGGTAGAGGAAAACCTTTAACGCCGTGACCGTGCCGTACACGATGCCTTCTTCATTTGCGTTCGTCGCAATGCCAAGGTAGAAAATCATCAGCAGGAAGAAATTCAGCCAGGCGATCAACCGGGCATTCAGCGGCATAGGTTTGGTGAACCGGTGCGATTGGTAGCCGGCGCGCGACACAGCAACAAAAGGCCAGAAGAACAAGGCTACTACGCCCATGACGATCGCAGCCCCGAAAATCAACATGTGCAAGGCCGCCGATTTCAGCCCCGAGACCTTATACATGGCAAAGATGGGCATGCCTCCGACGAAAAGTTGCGTGACTTCGCCTTCATTGTTCTTTTCAAAGACCACCAGGTTCGGGCTGTTCTTTTCCCTGAAAACCATGCTGTCGATCGGCACCAATTCTCTAATCCGGTCCCCGCTATGCAATTCAAGTCCCGTTGAATCAAGAATGTTCACCGTGGCATCGTTCAGCATAGACGCAACCGATGTATAGTCGCTGTAAGCGTGACGGTTGGCGCGGTATTTCCCGGCAAATTGGCCGAGGTATGATTTTGCCACAGGGACCGTAGGCTTGCTTTCGGCCGCAGGATAGTATCGGTCCATAAACTCGTTGAGAACATCGAGGTACACCCCGCCTCCGGTGTCTGTATTGAATGAAAGAAAGAATCCGGCATTGGTTTGCGGGAACAACGCCATCATCGAATGGAACCAGAACGTGTCGCCACCGTGTCCGATCACTTCCACCCCGCCGCGGCTGACATCCATGAGTCCATGACGCATCGGGTTCACGGCAGGATGATGACGGTGCGCAGGAGTTTTCATTAACGCAAGCGTGGCACTGTCAAGGATGGTGACGTCATTGACTTTCCCGTTTTCCAGCAGCGCGCGCATGAAGGGAATCATGTCGGTTGCCGTAGTTGCGGCAGAACCGACTGGATAAAGAGGAACGTATTCGAATTTCTCAACAATGTACCTGTTGTTGTATTTGTATCCTTTAGACATCATTGAGTCAAGTGCTTTCGGGAGCGGTTGACGGAATGACGTCTGCTTCATGCCCAGTGGTATGAGAATGTTTTTCTCGACATAGTCATTGAAGCTCAAGCCTGACACCTGTTCAACGATGTAGGCTGCAAGGCCGGTACCGTGATTGGAGTATGATGCATAAGATCCCGGAGGTCTCACGCGCTCAGGCATTTCATCTTTCAAAACTTCGCCAAGCGGACGCATTGAAGCGCTGTCGCGTCCGAAGAGCCCGATGAAGCGGTCTTCAAAGCCAGGGGTATGCGTCATCAGATGTTTCAATGTGATGGGCTCGGGATAGGTATCCTCAATCTTGAAGTCTTTCAGATAGCTGTTGATATCGGCGTTGAGGTCCACCTTGCCCTGTGCAACCAGCTGCATGACGCTGATCCACGTGAAGACCTTCGATATGGAGCCGATGCGGAACAAGTCTCTATCCGGACGTACCGCGACACGCTTTTCCTCATCAGAGAATCCGTAACCTTTAACCAACAATGGTTTTCCATTCTGTATGATCGACAGCGTTGCACCGACGATGTTTTTGTCGCGCAGTGTTGCCGTCATGACGCCGTCCATAAAGGCGGTAAGGGTGACAGTATCGGAAAGAGGTTGCGCTTGAGTGACAGAGGTGGCCAACAAGAACAGGAAAAAGGTTCTTTTCATGGTTGGTTGGGTAGATCTTCCATTTATTAACGGTGTCGGGGTGTGTATTTGTCAAAGAACCCGTCGACACGAGAGTTCCAGGTATTGATCAATGTGCTTCGGGTCTTGTTGCCTTCTTCGCCCATAGCATTGATCTTGTTACCCAAGTTATTGTATTCTTTAATGGCAGCATTCAGCGCATTAATTTCCTCTTGTGTTCTTTCGGCCGGTCTTTTTGCCTCAACCGCTTTCTGCATTTTCACAAGGTTCTCTTTCTTTATTTCAAAGTCGACAATGGCGGGGAAATGGGTCCTGGTTTCACGCTGGTAGAATCGAATCAGTTCCTGGCAGCTGTTTCTCAGCGAGCCATCGCCATTGTATGTCTGTATTTTGGTGAGTTTGGCCAACGCCTCATCGGTACTTGCTTTCAGTGCCGAGATGGATTGTTCCATCGCGGAAACATTACCCTTGGAAACGGCCTCCAGGAAATAGAGCTCATTCTTATAACTCTTAAAGTAGACCAGAAACAGTTCCTTCTGGTAGGCATTCACCTTACCGGCGATTTTCATCTTGTCGGCAACTTTCGAACTTCCCTCTATCAGTTTTATGCCATTTGAAGCGGCAAAGGCCTTGTATTCTGCCCCTGCGCGTTCTGCTGCGGAATCAAGCTTGGATTCCGCCAACTCCTTGGCAAGAAGATACGCCTCCATGAGATCGTAGGATTGTTCGGCAATTTCTTCCATGTTGAGAATCTTGGCGTAATCTTCATTCAAGACATGGTAGCACAAATTGAAGTAGGATACGACTGAATCCCGAAGGCGTGTTTCTTTCTGAAAGGGCTTCATACGCCGCACATTTCGTTCGCTTTCTTTTACTTGCTGGAGGAGCTCCACCCTCCGCTTTTCGACCTTGCGCGCACCCTTTCCGTGTGCCGCGGCACTGGTATAGGACATCATGCTTTCGGAGATCTGATCGTATTGCGCTCCTATGAACCCGAGGTAAACTCCCGGATCATTCGCCTCTTGGGCGAAAGCGGACAGCGCAAAAAACGTACTTAGCAGCTGGAGTGAGATCCACTTTGCAAGCGAGTGTGTCACTTTATGAGAACCCATCGCTGAAGGATGAAAAATGCCTCACGAATGTATGCACTGCGCTTTATTTCCTCCATGGCCCTTTCACTGATTTGTTGGTGAAAAGCGTCAACCTGGTGGAGCTTTTGGTCTGTTCCGCTGGAGGCTACATCGTACTCTGGGACAGTTTTTTGGGCGCTTTGTATCAGGGCATTGATTTCTTTCATTCGTTCAAGATACGCGTCGAGATTTACAGGCATGGGCTTGCCAAGCAGTTTTCCCAGGGAGGTAAGAGAGGCAAGCGCTTCTGAATCGGATGAACGCTGTTTGCTCGCCGCGGCGAGTTCTGCCCGCGGGATGGGGGGAAGCGGGGTGAAGTAGACTCTCTTCGAGATGTTTTTGGCGGGCAGCGAATTGGAATACGCTGACTCCCTATGGCCCGCGAAGGCTGTGACGTCCGGAAGCCCGATGTCAGGCGTGACGCCGGATTGCTGCAGGCTGTTACCACTGACACGATAGAGCCGGCTGGTTGTGATTTTGACAAAGCCCGGTTTGTCGGTAACTGATGAGAGGGAAGTTACTTCCTGCCCTGTTGCCTTGCCATAAGTCTTCGCGCCGACAATTAACGCCCGGTTGTAATCCTGAAGCGCTGCAGCGATGAACTCCGAAGCCGATGCACTCAGTCCATTTACAAGGACAAGGAGCGGCCCATCGTAAACAAATCCGCGATTCGGGTCACGAAGTGTTGCCGGCGGGTTGCCTTTCAATTCGAAAATGCCAACCGGACCCATGTCTATGAATAGACCCGCCAACTCAAGCGCCTCCTTTAACGAGCCGCCCCCGTTGTACCGCAGATCCAGTATCAATCCCTTGATGCCGTCTTTTTTCAACTTGATCACTTCCCGGGCCACGTCTTCTGCGCACCCCCTTCCTTCTTTCATCTCGGGATTCGTATAGAAACTCGGCAGCGAGAGGTAACCGACCTTAGTGTCTTTCGTAAGAACGAAACTTGAAATCATGTTTTCGATGTTCTCAATTTTCTCTTTACCAAGCTTCACCGAGATAAGACGCCCATCTGTTTTTTTCACCAGGAGTTCGGCAGTGGAAACAGCCGGGTCATTGAGTTCCTGGTAAATCTCAAGATCATCAAGGTCTGCAAAGTCTATCGATGCCCCACCGTCCGGCTTAAGACTGATAAGTATGTCACGTTCATGCAACAGGTTGGTTTTCCATGCTGGACCTCCGGGTTGCAGGCGCGCAATTATGGGACTGCCAGAGGGATCAAATTCGACCTCAAAGCCAAACCCCTTTTCAGTGTCTCGGAGGTGTTTGTTGAATGCCTCCATTTCGGTTTCGGAGAAATACTCTGTATGCGGGTCATACAGATTGCAAATCGCTTTGCGAAAAGTCATGTCAACGCTCCCGCTGGCTTCCAAATCCTTCTTGAAACGGACGTGATCTGCCGCATGACGAGAACGAAGTTTTTGACGTGCAGTGGCTTCATACCCTGAGAAATTGTCTGCGCTCAATTCCTTTTTTTCGGCCATTGCCAATTGTGAGGCGCGTTGTAGGATTTCCATTTTTAGCATCCGGGTTATACGGCCCTTTAGCGATGCGAGATCCGGCGCAAACCGGGTGCTTGCCATCGCGAGCGATTCACTGGCAGTGAAACTCAGTTTTTTTTTTGCGCCAAGAGTGAATCGGCGAGTGATGCGTACCTGTTCACACGTTGAACGTATCGATCGCTGAGCGCAGAAATGAAAGCGCATTTTCCAGAATTAACCTGGTCATCAATCAACAATGCGGAACGTGACAGTTCAAGAGAATCTTTTGCTGTAAAGAAAATGCGGTCCGGATCAAGCAGCCCGAGCATTTGTACGAACACGCCTGCTGCAAACCGGTCGTTTACCTCCCTTGGCTCAAGGTGATGTTTGTTCAAATGCTCTATTAATTCGCGCGCTGATCGACAATCCTGAGCAAGCAAAGGGGTGAAGGCCGATACAATCGAGAGAATTACCGGGGAGATAAACAGGCGTGATCGATGCATGAAGGAATTAAATGGAAAAGAATTCCTTGAACGGTGCAGACAAGTTAAGAAATCATCTTAAAATTTGAATCTAATAATAACATATACGCCATGAGAAAACTCACGATCCTCTTTATCCTGCTTCCGTTGCTTTCGGCGGCACAATCGAAAAAGCCGATCGTTGCCTCCGATCTGATGAAGATCGCGACGACCAGCCAGATTCAGATTTCGCCAGACGGAACGCGGGCAATCATGGTTGTGAACCGCAAGGCGGTGAAGAATGACAACGAGTACTACTATACGCGACACCTGTACGTTGTTGATGTCTCGGGAATGACGCCACCCGTTCAACTAACGTTCGGCGAGAAAAGCGACGGCCAGCCGCAGTGGTCACCAGACGGCAAGCAAATTGCATTTGTGCGCTCAGACGGCGAACGTTCGCAGATTTGGATCCTACCGCTGAGCGGCGGCGAAGCGCACACCGTTACCAAAGCCGAGCATGGGGCAGGCTCACCGCGATGGTCACCCGACGGGAAGAAGATTCTATACACTTCAAACATTCCCATCTACGCCATCGAGGGTTCCTTGCCCTGGAGCTATGAGCGTCCGGGCCGCAAGCAGGGTGATGAACCAAACTTTAAGAAGATGAAGGCCGATGAGAAAAAGAAAACGGCCGCTTCTCCCGACGGGTCTGTTGACGATATTCGTGCCTGGCTTGCAAAGAATGCCAGCGACGGAAATCCGCGCGTACTTAACCGCCAAAACCTCCAGGGCGAACTCAACCTGCAGCCCGATGAGAACTTTACTCATGTTTTTGTGATTGCATCCAGCGGGGAAGGAGTAGCAACGCAACTTACTAATGGCTTTCAGGATTTCGGCGACGCAGCGTGGTCGCCAGACGGCAAGCGAATAATCTGCACTTCACGCGTTTACAAAATCCATCCGGACCGGGAGCAGGACAGCGACCTTTGGATGATTGACGTTGATGCAAAGTCGGCCAAAGAGTTTCTGACTTGGCCGGGGTACAGCATTGGCAACGGGACGTTCTCACCCGACGGAACACAGGTTGTATTTAATGCAAGCAGCACAGCCAACCGCCACGCACAACAGAACCAACTGGCTGTGCTTGCTTCAACGGGTGGCCAACCACAACTGCTCACTGCATCACTGGACCGTGACGCCGGCGGAGCCCATTGGTCGGCTGACAGCAAGACGGTTTATTTCAGTGCACAGACTGAAGGAAACATTCCAATTTTCTCTGTGCCGGCAAAAGGAGGAGCAGTTACGAAACTGATCGGCAGCGACAATGGCGTAAATGATTTTAATGTTCGAGGCGACAGGATTGTTTATGCCCTGACGGAGACAAAGAACCCGTGGGAGGTGTACGTCTACAACCTCAGGGACAAATCGAGCAAAATGCTTACCCGACTGAATGAGGACTGGGTGAAAGACCGTCAAGTGATTTTCCCAAAGGAACACTGGATCACGCGCCCGGATGGGACCAAGGTGCAGTACTGGGTTATGGAGCCAGTGGGGAGGAAAGATGGAACAAAGTATCCGACGATCCTGAACATCCACGGTGGTCCCGCGGCCATGTGGGGGCCAGGTATCTTCTCCATGTGGCACGAATACCAATTGGAAAACAGTTGGGGCTACGGCGTGGTGTATTGCAATCCGCGCGGCAGTGGTGGCTACGGCGACAAGTTCAAGAAAGCGAACTACAGAAACTGGGGGCCGGACCCATCTGCTGATATTCTTGCTTCGCTGGATGATGCGGCCAGGAATTACTCATGGATCGACAAGGACCAACTGGTAGTTGAAGGCGGCAGTTATGCGGGTTACATGGTCGCGTGGATCATAGGCCATGACAACCGGTTCAAGGCGGCCAATGCACAGCGTGGAGTGTATGAGCTCACTACATTCATGGGTGAAGGGAATGCATTTTTCCTGGTTCCAACCGCCTTCGGCTATCCCTGGGATGCAGAGGCGAGGAAAATCCTCGATTCTGAATCTCCTTATAATTATGTGAAAAATATCAATACCCCGCTGCTGATCATTCACGGTGACCTGGACCTGCGCACGGGAGTGACCCAATCCGAAATGCTCTACAAGAGCCTGAAGGTTCTGAACAAACCGGTGGAGTACATCCGCTATCCGCGTGAAGGACATGAATTGACAAGGAGCGGGAACCCAGGCCGGATGATGGACCACTTGCTTCGGATCATTGAATTCTTTGAGCGGTATGTAAAGCATCCCGAAGCACCAGCTGCAACATTAAAGGGTACGGCACCTTAGTGAATTTCCATTGTCTGCTACGAATGTTTAATATCCGGGCAATCGAATATCCAATGCAGAACGAACATCAGTTGGATATTACGCTGTTGGATTGTTCGAATGTTCGACGTTGAAATTCAATCAGCAGCAAAAAAATCCAGGCGCTAGTGCGCAACCAGGCTGTGCTCGAGCATGTACTCGGCGATCTGAACTGCATTGGTCGCAGCGCCTTTGCGCAGGTTATCGGCGACGATCCACAGGTTGAGGGTGCGCGGCTGTGATTCGTCGCGGCGAATCCGCCCGACAAAAACATCATCCTTGCCCTGTGTGTGGATCGGCATGGGATAGACATTGTTCTTCACGTCATCCATGACCACGACGCCTGGCATTCCTTTGAGCAATTCATGAACCTCCTCCATGTCGAAGTCATGGTGAAGCTCTACGTTCACGGCCTCTGAATGACCACCAATGGTGGGAACGCGCACCGTGGTGGCTGTAACACCGATGGTGTCATCTCCTAGAATTTTCCGCGTCTCGTTAACCATCTTCATTTCCTCCTTGGTATAGCCGTTGTCGAGAAAGACATCAATGTGCGGCAGCGCATTCATATCAATGCGGTGCGGATAAACCTTGTTTCCTTCCACGCCGCTCCGTTCATCCATGAGCTGTTTGACGGCGTCTTTTCCTGTGCCTGTTACGGATTGGTAGGTAGAGACCACAATGCGCTTGAGTTTGTACCTGACATGAAGCGGTGCCAGCACCATGACCATCTGGATCGTTGAACAGTTGGGGTTGGCGATGATGCGGTCGTCTATCCGCAGTACGTGTCCATTGATCTCAGGAACAATGAGCTTCTTGGAAGGATCCATCCTCCAGGCTGATGAGTTATCGACTACAATGGAGCCCTTGTCTGCAAAACGTGGTGCCCACTCCAGGGATGTACTGCCGCCGGCGGAGAAAATGGCCAGGTCCGGCGCGAGGTTGCAGGCCTCTTCTATCGAGACTATTGTGTACGCCTTTCCCCTGAATGGAATCTCCTTCCCAACGTTCCTGGAAGAAGCGGCCAGGTAAAGGTCATCATACGGGAAATTCCGTTCCTCCATCACCTTCAGGATTTCCTGACCTACCAGCCCCGTTGCTCCCACTACGACGGTTTTCATGACAATCGAGAGTTTGACAAGGCGCAAAAATACTATTAAATGTAGCTTGGCCGGATGAAGAAGGTAAAATTCCTGTTCATCATCGCCGGAATATTTCTTGCATCGCGCGCGACGGGGCAATTCAATGATTCATTTACCGATGGTGACTTCCAGTCTGCACCTGTGTGGTCGGGAGACGCCACAAAGTTTGTTGTTCAGTCTGAACGCCTAAGGCTATTGGCACCGGCCAATGCAGGGAGCGCACAACTGGCTACGGAGAGTCATGCCATACACACGGGCCAGTGGGAATTCTCACTGCAAATGGAATTTACACCGAGCAGCTCAAACTACGCCAACGTTTTCCTGGTGGCGGATCAGCCCGATCTGAAGGAGGCCCTGAATGGTTACTTTGTACGGATCGGAAACAGCTCTCGCGAGGTGAGCCTGTACAGGCGGTCTGGAACCGCTGAGACAGAACTGATCGATGGGCTCGATGACAGGGTGAATCAAGTTGTCATTAACCTCCGGGTTAAAGTCACTCGCAATGCAGACGGAAACTGGGAGTTGCTCTCTGATATGGGCCAAACAGGACAGTTTGTGAGCGAAGGCACTATTGTTGATGAGGAACACCTGGAATCCGGGTGGTTCGGATTGCAATGTGTGTACACTTCAACACGGTCGGACAAATTCTGGTTTGATGATTTTGTTGTGACGGGTTCAGTTGTACCAGATCAACCTGTCCTCGGGAATCCGCAGCCAAAATCAGTGTTGATAACAGAGGTCTTTGCAGATCCGACCCCGAAGGTTGGCCTGCCTGATGTTGAGTACATCGAACTTTACAACCCAGGACCTGAGACATATAACCTTAAGAACTGGATACTTTCCGACGGGAGCAGCACGGGATTGTTTGCCAGATATTTACTGATGCCTGGCGATTATCTTGTTGTCACTTCACCAACAGGATCAAGCCTGTTCAACGGCATTCCTGTTGCTGTACTCACTAATTTTCCCTCCCTTAATAACGCGGGCGATAACCTGCTGCTGACCGACAAGAACGGCCTGGCAATTGACTCGGTGCACTATTCAACAGACTGGTATCGTGATGAAGACAAGGCAGAGGGAGGTTGGTCACTTGAATTGATTGATCCTTCGAATCCATGCGGCGAGGAAGGGAACTGGACGGCATCAGAAGATAAAAAAGGGGGAACACCCGGGCAGGTAAACTCCGTCTTTGCAAACAAGCCTGACCTGACACCGCCGGAAGTGTTGAAAGTTCGTTCATTGGACTCAATGAGTGTTGCCATCGATTTCAATGAGACGCTTGGCAAAACGACGATCCCGGGAATCAGAATTGAACTTTCTCCAATAATTCACATCGACAATGTCATTTTGCACTTTTCGCGCAGACAATTTGAAATCAAGTTGAGTAAGAGGCTTCAGAAGGGCCAGCCGTATCGCTTGCGCCTTTCCGGGGTGACTGATTGCAGCGGAAACCTGATGCCACCAGTCGAACTCTTCTTTGGATTGGCGGAACCGGCTGAGAGCCACGACATGTTGCTCTCTGAAGTTTTGTTTAATCCACGTTCAGGCGGGGTGGACTTCGTAGAGATACATAATGGTTCCAAAAAATTTATTGACCTGGAGAACTGGACAATTTCCAATGGAAGTGTTGAGCTGCCGCTTCCAGCGATTCAGGTGCCACCTGGAACGTTGCTTGCCCTGACAGCAGATCCGGAAATACTGCGATTTCAATATCCAGTCCGTGCAGAGGCTGTGGTGACCGCGTGCGAACTGCCGTCTTTACCTGATGACGAAAGCCATCTCATTATTTATGATGAAAACCAACAAGTCATGGACAGTTTGACTTACGAAGACGATTGGCATCTTGTTTTTCTGAGCTCAACGGAGGGTGTCTCGCTGGAACGAATTTCATATTCTTTTCCATCGCATCTTGCGGAGAATTGGACTTCGGCTGCGTCGTGGTCCGGCTTTGCAACGCCAGGTTCTCAAAATTCCAATCACCGTAACGGGACAACATCTGGTGCACACATCAGCGTTGTACCTGAAATTTTTTCACCAGGAACTGGTCCAGACGGCTTCGTGCAAATCCACTATCGTTATGAACGCCCGGGTGTAGTGGCGAACTTCCGGATATTCGACCAGCATGGTGTAACTGTAAAAGTGCTGGCGAGCAACGCCTCGATGGGCAACGAGGGGTTTTTACGGTGGGATGGCGACAAGGACAACGGTTCAATGGCAAGCGCCGGGTATTATGTGCTTTGGGCAGAGAGTTTTGACGTTTCAGGGCACGTGGAGACTGTACGCACCAGGATCGTGATTGCCTCCCGCTGATTCGACCTTTTCGACCGTGAAGGGGCCATAAATGGCGGTTATTTTTTGTTTTACAGGCATCGCCGTATTTTTGCCAATCTTTTTTAAAACGTGTCCCGGAGGACTCTGGATTATGGCGAAATCAGCGAAAAAATCACCAAGGAAGGTAGTGAAGAAGGCGAAACCAGCCCCAAAGGCCAAGAAGTCAGGGAAAGCAAAACCCGCAGCAAAGAAAAAGGCAGTATCGAAACCGACAGCGGCGAAAAAGGAAACAGCCAGGAAAGACCAGGCAAACAAGAAAGCGAGTTCGGCCCCCAGGCCCAACCTTAACCTGAACATCTTCCCCGCGCTCACGCAGCGGCCCATAGCTCACAAGCCGGCCAAATCGACTATGCCGGACGACAAGACGCGCTACAGCGACGAGGAACTGAAAGAGTTTGAAACGCTCATCCTGGGCAAGCTGGAAAAATCGCGCGAAGAGTTTCGAATTCTCAAGGAAACACTCAACCGCAACAACGATGCAGGAACAGACAGCACTTCAGGAGGCAACACCAAGGTGCTGGAAGATGGCGCGGAAACAGCCGAAAAGGAAAACCTGAGCCAGTTAGCTTCTCGTCAACTGAAATACATTACCAACCTGGAGAATGCGCTGGTGCGCATCAAGAACGGTACGTATGGTATCTGCACGGTGACCGGTAGGCTTATTCCAAAAGAACGCCTAATCGCTGTGCCCCACACGACCCAGTCGATTGAAGCGAAGATGATGCAAACCGACTAGGATCACGGGCGTTGGATTTCTTACAGAACCATATTGAAGCGTTGATCTTCTGCTCACCATCGCCGATAAAGGTGGCGGACCTGAAGTCGTGTCTGTCGGAAATGTTCAATGCGAGCGTTCCAGAAATAGACATTACCGGGGCAATCCAGAGACTCACGGAAAAGTACCAGCAAGACGAATTCTCGTTTCAGCTTAACAAGTCGGCCGGTGGGTACCAGTTCCTGACCAAGCCCTCCTACCAGGCAAGCATCGGCATCATGCTGAAGCAACAGTCGAAAAAACGCTTGTCGACTTCAGCATTGGAAACGCTATCCATCATTGCCTATAAGCAGCCTGTTTCTAAGACGGAAGTCGAAAATATCCGTGGCGTGAATTGCGACTACGCCGTTCAAAAACTCCTTGAGAAAGGGCTCATTGAGATACAAGGCAAAGGGCATACGGTAGGTCGTCCGTTGATCTACGGAACCAGCGCCAAGTTCATGGAATACTTTGGCATCAGCGAAATTGCGGAACTTCCGACACCCAAGGACTTCTCCCAGGAAATCAACAGCATCGGCGAGGGACCGGAAAACCAATAAGGTTACCCCGCATAAAGCAATCACTTATGGCACCTAATCGCCGGTTCCGCAAGAATTCGGAATCCTCCTTCAACCATCCCCGTTCTAAAAATCGCAGATCATTTGGTCGCGGTGAAGACAGGGAACGCGGGGGATCTGATAATGCAAAAGGTCTTGGCAAAAAGTCCTGGACCGGCAAGCGTGATAATCAAGGTCGCGAAGGACGAAGCGGCATTGAAAAGCGCGGATTTGGCGGTGGGAGAAACTTTGGCAAGAAACCGTGGGCGGGTAAGCGCGAGTACCGTCAGCGCGATGATGATCGTGGACGTGCGGAACAGAGTGGCCAGGTCAGGCCCGGATTTGATCGCGGGAGAGATTTTGGAAAGAAGTCATGGACAGGTAAGCGCGAGTACCGTCATCGTGATGACGATCGTGGACGTGAAGATTCCGGCAAGCAGGGATTTGATCGGGGCATTCGGCCAGGCAGACCGGGTTTCAGAGGACGGTCGGGTGACAAGAAAGGCGATCGCGGGCAACGGCCTTTTTACAAGCAGGGATTCGGCCGGCGAAGGCAAGAAGGAGAATCGGGCGGTCGTGACAGAAGGGCCAGCGAGGGTGGAGAACGTAAGTCATTTGTCGACTCGCGTATGGACCGCGCCAGGAAAGTTCATGGGCATCGTCGCCATGAAGAAAAAGCAGCGGATCCGGATGGCCTGATCAGGCTAAACAAATTTATTTCCAACAGCGGTGTTTGTTCGCGACGCGAGGCCGACAACCTGATCACAATGGGGTTGATCACTGTGAACGGTAAGGCCATAACCGAGCTTGGGCATAAAGTGAAGGCAACAGACGATGTGCGGTATGAGGGACGCAAGCTCTCAGCAGAGCGCATGGTGTATATCCTGCTCAACAAGCCGAAAGGCTACATCACCACCACCGACGATCCACAGGAACGGAACACCGTGATGCATATCCTGGAGGGTGCCTGCAAAGAGCGCATTTACCCGGTTGGCCGGCTCGATCGCAACACTTCTGGATTGTTGCTGCTTACCAATGACGGCGAATTGACCGACAAGCTTACACACCCCTCATATAACATCAAGAAGATTTACAAGGCGGAGCTCGACAAGCCGTTGACCAAAGCTGACTTTCAAAAGATCCGTGAAGGTGTGAAGCTGGAGGAAGGCACAGCCATGGTTGACGATCTGGCCGTGATTTCTGAAGATGGAAAGACAATCGGATTGGAAATTCACATTGGATGGAACCGGGTTATCAGGAGAATTTTTGAGGTGCTCGGGTACGATGTGGTCAAGCTTGACCGCACAGTATATGCCACACTCGACAAGAAAGACTTGCCGCGCGGACATTGGCGATTCCTTCGCCAGGAGGAAGTAGTTCGCCTGAAGCATTTTCAGTGATCGCTTCGGCAATTGCGATATATTTCGTAACATCACTCGATAGTATCTCCAGAGGAGTCCTTCGGACGCGATTTGACATGCGTATCGGTATTCACGGAAAAGACTTTCTACAAAAGTCGTCGCGCTTTATCGAGCGTGTACTCACCGTTCTGAATCGCTACAAGGCTGAGCTCTACGTCTCATCAAAATTTCAACGCCACTTCAAGTCGAGCCACCCGTTCAAGATGAAGGTCTTTGAACATGGCGATGCGCTGAAGAACCTTGACTTCTTTATTTCACTGGGCGGCGATGGTACGCTACTGGAGTCGATCACTTACGTCGGCAAGCAGGAGGTTCCGGTGCTGGGCATCAATACCGGCCGCCTTGGCTTTCTTGCAACAATTAGCCGTGAAGAAACCGAACAGGCTCTCGACAACCTTTTCAAGGGAAATTTTTCCATCGACGAGCGTACAGTGCTGAAGCTTGTATCTGATCCGAAGTTGTTCGGAGGCATGCGGTTCGCCCTAAACGACTTTACGATCATGAAGAAAGACACCTCGTCCATGATCACCGTGCACGTTTCGGTTGACGGAGAACTGCTCAATTCCTATTGGGCCGATGGTGTTATTGTTGCAACCCCGACAGGGTCGACCGGCTATTCGCTGAGTTGCGGAGGTCCATTGATGTTCCCTGAGTCAGAGAGTTTTATCATAACGCCCGTTAGCCCGCACAACCTGGGGGCGCGCCCGATCGTGGTATCAGACCGCTCAGAAATTGCCTTTCGCATTGAAGGCCGGAGCAAAAAATTCCTTGTTTCGCTTGATTCCAGGTTCGAAACAGTGGACGAATCGGTGAAACTGAAGATACTCAAGGAGCGTTTCAAAGCGCGGCTGATCCAGCTTCCCGGCCAGCATTACTTCAAGACCCTACGCCAAAAACTCAACTGGGGACTCGATATCCGGAATTAACCGGGGTTACCCGGGCTCGTGGCAGTTTATTAAGGAGTCGATATTTCATGTTGTTTGTAATTCTCTGATTAAGGTCATATGGAATGGCCAAATAACGGTTTCTGCTCGTTTTAAGGATAAACAAGGGCCATTTCATACATTTGTTGATTGAGTATCAGTAACGTATGAGGAAATTGTCTGTCGTTGGCTTGATTCTGGCTGTTCTCATGTTGGGGGTATTGGATACCTGGGCACAGTTCAACAGCAAGGGCATAAAAAGCGGGAACCGGCGCATTGCGGGATACCGGGGACAGAAGTCCAAATTCGGCAAAGAGAAAATATACAACTCGGTCGGAATCTCACTCAATGCGCTCAACTACTACGGTGACCTTGCGCCTTCACCCTCCAGTTTCAGCACTGATTTGTCATTTACCAAGCCCGGATTAGGGATTTCTTTCACACATCGTTTTGGTCCTCGCTATTCCCTGATGGGTCAGTATCTGTACGGCAGTGTAAAGGGGGCGGACAGCGAATCAGCAGATCCATCTGACTTGAGCAATGGCATTTACCGGTACCAAAGAAACTTGTCCTTCCAGAATTCAATCCATGAGATTTCGGTCGTCGGAATTTTCGACCTATTTGAGAACCAGCAAACCTACATGAGCCGCGTGAAGTGGACGCCTTATGCGTACCTGGGCGTGGCCATATTCTTCCACAATCCCCAAGCAATTGCACCTGCCACCGATTTGCAGGGAGTTCCACTTCCTGAGGCCGGAAGCTTAGTTGACCTGCAGCCGCTGGGAACTGAGGGACAACACGCGCAGCTTCAACCAACTGATGTTAATTACGGCATCCAGCCGTACTCACTTGTACAGTTTGCCATACCCTTTGGCCTGGGTGCGAGATTCCGTCTAACTGACATATTTGACTTGTCCGCAGATGTTGGCTTCCGTTACAGTTTCACCGACTACATCGACGACGTCAGTGCGAATTATGTTGACCTGTCACGATTAAACAGTTCGCTCGCCCAGGCAATGTCGTACCGGACCAATGAGCTCCCTGGGTATCCAAATAATCCGCAGCCATCGGGTATCACAGGTGTGAATGTCCAGGCAGGCTACGGGTCGGAGTTTCCGGATAACAAGCGGGGCGGGAAAAAGGACAATGACATCTACATGGTCACGAGCATTCGGCTCACCTACATCATCAACGCACGCTTCCACCGCGCAAAATTCAGATGATGTTTGTCCGGCATGTTACGGCCACGTTGGGTCTTATCCTGGCGGCAGTCATGGTGTCACCGGCACAACTCGAGCAGAGATCTGAAATAGGATTTGGGCTCGGTACCTTTAACTACACCGGCGACATGGTGCGTTCCTATGACTTCGTCTATTCTCAGCCGGCGGCAACTATCTTTTACAGGGCGAACATCAGCAAGGTGATCAGCTTCAAAGCTGCCTTTACTGCGGGAAGGCTCAGCGCCTCCGATGCGACCAATCCCATGGATCCATTTGCGGCTCAGCGCAATGCCTCGTTTGACATTTTTCTCAGTGAGGTATCAGGAGTTTACGAGTATCACTTTCTGAACTGGCGTGACGACATTCGACGACTGCGCTTCACCCCATATGTATTTGCCGGGCTGGCCCTGTTCAACATGTCGGGAGTAACGAACAAGGCTGCGCAGTACAGCACCATACAGTTGGCCGTTCCCTTTGGTGGCGGAATGAAGTACGTGGTCAATCCCAAGTTTTACATCGCATTTGAGTTCGGGATCCGGAAGACATTCTTCGATTACCTCGACAACATTTCTGACGGGGACAAGGCTTACAAGAATTACCAGTACGGCAATGGGAACGATTTCGATAACTATTTTTTTATGGGCCTGAGCCTGACCCGGACGTTTTACGACATTCCTTGCCCGACGAATCCCTACCGTTAGGGGAGTTTTGCCGGGCAACCTTCCCCGCCAAGGGAGCATCTTCATAAAGCCATCCGGATGGGGCTGGAATGTCGAAAAATAGGCTACTTTTGCGGTTCTGTGGCCAGTTTTAAGGATCAAATCGACTTTAACAACCTGCCCAACCATATCGCGGTGATAATGGATGGCAATGGCCGGTGGGCTATGAAAAAGGGTGCTGCCAGGATCTTCGGTCATCGAAACGCGATCCAGGCAGTTACCGAGGTGACTGAGGCATGCGGGGAGTTGGGCATACGGTATCTCACGCTTTATGCGTTTAGCACGGAGAACTGGGGACGGCCAAAGGACGAAGTTGACGGCTTGATGGAATTGTTGGTAAACACGCTGAAAAAGGAACTGAGTAACCTGATGGAAAACCAGATTCGACTGACGACCATTGGAGACCTATCACACCTGCCAGATCTCTGTCAGAAGAACTTGCGTGACGCAATTTCCGCAACGAGAAACAACACCGGGCTGCATGTCATTCTTGCACTGAATTACAGCGGGCGCTGGGAGCTGACCAAGGCAGTACGTCAAATTGCCCTCGATGTGAAATCAGGGCGGCTGGACGCCGACAGGATCGACGAGCAAGCTGTGGCCGCTCACCTTGAAACTGCGGGTATTCCCGACCCGGAACTGCTGATCAGGACCAGCGGTGAGTTGCGCGTAAGCAATTTTCTGCTCTGGCAAATTGCATACACGGAATTGTACATCACGAAAACCTTGTGGCCGGATTTTCGCAAGGAGGATTTGTACGAAGCCATTTACTCCTACCAGCACAGGGATCGCAGATTTGGCAAAATTCTGGAACCGAACGCGGAGGCATGATGGAACGTTTGCTTGTAGTGGCGTTGCTCCTGGCGTGCGTCATTTCTTCGTCTGCACAGTTTCGCAGGAGAAGCACCCAACCTCGTCCTCAAGAGGGCGTGACCGAAACGCCCCTCGCCACGGGTAACCCGAACGAGTACTACATTGCCGGGATAGAGCTTACAGGGCTGAACGTGCTCGACAAGAACGCGATGGCCTCTCTTACAGGGTTAAAGATTGGTGACAAGATCAAAATTCCTGGCGACAACATTGCAACAGCCATTCGACGCCTTTGGAAGCATGGCCTTGTTGGAGATGTCACCATCAAGATCGATCGAGTTGAGGGGCAGGACGTGTACCTTATTGTTGAGTTGGCAGAACGGCCACGCCTGACCGACTTCTATTTTACCGGGATACCGAAGGGGAAGCAATCCTCCTTGCGGGAAGACCTCAAGCTTATCAAGGGAAAAATCGTCAACGACGCAGTGGTACGAAATGCCGAACTCTCAGTGAAGAAGTATTTTGCCAAGAAGGGATTTCTGAATGCTGAAGTCAAGGTAGTCCAGGAAACCGACACGCTTAACAGGGGCGGCGTTCGGCTCCGGATAGATGTGGATATGAACGCAAAGGTCAGGATCAACGAGATTTCTTTCGTGGGAAATGATCAGGTCTCTTCCTCAACGCTGAAGGGCAAGATGAAGAAGACACACGAGCACGCACGCATCACAATTCACCGGGAGATTATTCGCGCGATCCTGGGAACAAAACCTCGTCAATATAAAGTTGCATTGGACTCAAGCCACAAAGTAACGGGACGCGAAACCAAAGCGTTTATCAATAAGTACCTAAAGCTGAACGTCTTCAACAGTTCCCGGCTTATCAAATCGGACTACGATGATGACAAGGAGAGGCTTATCGCGTACTACAATTCACAGGGCTACCGCGATGCAGAAATTCTGTCTGACAGCATCGTGCGACACGGTGATGACAAAATTGACATCAAGTTCCGTGTTTATGAGGGGCGCAAGTATTACTTCCGTAATATCGTCTGGACAGGCAACTATTTGCACTCTTCTGCCACACTGGACAAGATCCTGGACATAAAGCGGGGTGACATCTATAACAAGGAAGAGATCGAGAAAAAGACCACTTTCAACCCCAAGGGCGCAGATATTAGTGGGCTTTATATGGACGACGGTTACCTCTTTTTCAAGGTAAATGCCGTGGAGGTTGCCATCGTTGGGGATTCGATCGACATCGAAATGCGCATTTTTGAAGGTGAACAGGCCACGCTGGACCAGATCACCTTCAGTGGAAATGAGCGAACAAGCGACCACGTAATTCGCCGCGAACTGTCTACAATCCCAGGGCAGAAATTCCGGCGTTCAGATATCATCCGGACGCAGCAGATGCTTTCTTCTATGGGGTATTTCAATCCGCAAAAAATTGACCCGGAAGTGAGGCCCAACCCAGCTAACAGCACTGTCGACATTGAATGGAAACTGGAGGAGCAATCCAATGACCAGGTTCAACTATCCGGAGGCTGGGGAGGGTATTACGGTTTTGTCGGTACGGTTGGATTGACGTTCAATAATTTCTCCATGCGCAACGTGCCGCATTTTAACAGGTGGCGGCCCTTGCCGGTAGGAGACGGGCAGCGGCTTTCGCTTCAGCTCCAGGCAAACGGACGTGCGTTTCAGAGCTACAGCCTTTCCTTTACCGAGCCCTGGCTTGGCGGACGCAAACCCAATTCGTTTACGGTGAGCCTGTCGCATTCAAATTCCAACCCGTCAGGCGCGACATCGTCGGCAGGATCAAGTGAATCGGTTTCACTCAATACCAGCAGTATCACACTTTCGCTTGGTCGGCGCCTGGAATGGCCCGACAACTATTTTACACTCACCAACGCGCTGACATTACAGGTCTACGAGTATAAGAACTATCTCACCGGGACGTCATCGCTGCCGCCAATCGGACAAACCAACAGTATCCTGTTTAACACGACGATTGCACGCAACAGCATAGATAACCCGATGTTCCCTACGAGCGGCTCATCGTTATCGGTTGGCGTTTCCCTCTCGCCACCCTACTCCTTATTTAAGGATGACGCCTACTACGACGACATCAACACGCGATACAAGTGGCTGGAGCTGGTGAAATGGATGATCGACACAAAATTCTATCTCCGCCTTCTTGGCAGCAACAAACCGAATGGACGTAGCCTGGTGCTTGAAGCACGTGCGCACCTTGGCTTCCTTGGCACGTACAGCAGCAAGCTTACACCCGGTCCCTTTGAACGGATCTATATGGGAGGCGCCGGGCTGGCAGGAGGCTTCAACTCATTTGTATTGGGTCAGGAAATTGTAGGGTTGCGCGGCTATCCGGACAACGCTGTGACGCCGCCGCTTTATTATAAGCGCACGCTTGGCATACGCACCAATGAGATTGAGGGTGGCATTGTGTACGACAAGTTTGTAATGGAGCTGCGCTACCCGCTTAGCACAAGTCAAAGCGCCACGATTTACACTTTTGTATTCGGCGAGGCCGGTAACAACTGGGATAATTTTTACGACTTTAATCCGTTTAAGTCCTACCGTTCTGCCGGGTTTGGCGCCCGGATATATATGCCTGCTTTTGGGTTGATTGGTTTGAACTGGGCCTATGGATTCGACGTGCTCGAAGGAGCCAACGAAATAAGTGGATCCCAGTTCCATTTCACAATTGGCCAGCAAATCCGTTGAAAATGAGGCTTTCACTCATATTTGTTGGGTTTTTCTTCGCCTTCGGCCTGAATTTTGCCCAAGCTCAGAAGTTCGGGTACATCGACACGAATTTCATCCTGGGCAAAATGCCTGAATATCAAAAGGCGCAGAGTGAAATCGAACAACTATCTGCGGGCTGGCAGAAGGAAGTGGAGGATCTGCAGCGGGGAGTGGAAACGGCACATGTTGCGCTGAAGGCGGAAGAAGTGTTGCTGACCGACGAAATGAAAGCCGAGCGTATGGCCCTTATACTGAAGAAGGAAGCAGAATTGAAGGAATACCAGCGCAAGGTCTTCGGATTTGGCGGATTGTTTTTTTTGAAAAAACAGGAATTGATTAAACCTTTACAGGATAAAGTATGGGATGCTGTCGAGAAAGTGGCCAAACAGCATCGTCTGGCTATTGTTTTTGACAAGTCGGGCGAGTTGGTCATGATCTATACCGACCCGAAGCACGACTATACCGACTTTGTCCTTGAAGAATTAGGACTGGGAGATCCAAATGATAAAATTAAATAACCAAAAACAGAACATGAGAACGTTCGCAATTGTCCTCCTGATGATCGTATCACTTGGTGCGATGGCACAGACGACACACAACCAGAAAATCGGCTTTGCAGACCCGGGGGCAATTTTCAGCCAAATGCCGCAATACAAGACGATCGAGAACGAATTGAAAACCCACAACGATCAACTGCAAGCCCAGGCAAAAGCAAAATACACCGACTATGAAACCAAGCTGAAAGCTTATCAGGCCGGCGCGGCAAACATGCTCGACGCGGTGCGCCGGGACAAGGAAGAAGAGCTGACACGTTTGCAGGAAAGCATCCAGAAGTTTCAGCAGGAGGCCCAGTCATCCATGCAGCGTAAAGAGCAAGAACTTACCGGACCGATCAACAACAAGATTGGGGCTGCCATTGAGGAGGTTGCCAAAGAGCACGGTTTTACTTTCATCCTGAATCCGTCTCTTCAGGGACTGGATATCATTCTTTACGGAGACGAGAAGTTTGATATCACCCCGCTTGTATTGAAAAAACTCGGCGTTACGCCGGCGCCAGCGACACCCAACAAGCCAAACTAACTGCAAGTCAAAAAAAAAGACCCCGACTTTCCGAGCCGGGGTTTTTTGTTTTATGATAGTTACCGCAAGCCAACCAGCGAGACTCAAGTTATAGAGGTCTGGGTATTGGATGCTTTTAACTCTTGAAGCGGTGATTCAAACGATGTCATCCTTTTTGAATGGCGAGGCATCCTGATGGACTTTTATTGCTTTGCGCGATAACCACACACCCACCGCGAGCGATGCAATTGCACCAAGCCAGATCCCGGGAATATATGCGATGAACCAAAAGTAGTCGTAGGCCCCATGAAAAATCGTGGCAGTCAAAAGCCCCATCCAGGACAAATAGGCACTTCCTTCTTCGAACTTTGCCTTTCCAAGATAGTAGCCCATCAAGATGGCAAAAGTAGCATGGGCAGGTATGGCTGTAAACATCCGCACGAGCGCAGTGCTGAATCCACCCTCGCTGACGTAAAGGATATTTTCCAGCGTTGCGAATCCCATCCCGACCATAACCGAGTAAACAATCCCGTCGAAAGGTTCATTGAAGTGAGGATCGTTGTAAAGGATCCCTCGAACGAAAAGGAACTTGCTGAACTCCTCCACCAGTGCCACAAGTAAGAACGCGTGGATGGCCTGTTGTGTAAGATCCTGCTCGTCCGTTGGCACAAGCATGTCGAGCGGGAAACTGATAAGAAAAGTGACCAACACCGCAGCGACACCAAGAAAAAAACTTTTCAGTAGCAAGAGCGGGGGCTCTGGCTCATGCTTGTCTTTTAAGTATATGTAGATGACAATGCATGCTGCAGGAGCAGTCGAGATAGCCAAAAGAGTCAGCCAATCCATTCGATTATTCGATCACATCCTCAATGGCACTAAGTTTGTCGTCGCTGAAAGCGCCTGAGGTTGCATAGACAATCTTCCCGTCAGTGTTGAGAACGAAGAAATAGGGAATATCCCTTTTCTCAAAGTCCAACGCTTCCTTGTAAGATTTCAGCTCGCCCTTGTAGAAGAGGATGTAGGGGAGCAACTTCGGGTCAAGGTTCTTCATGGCCTTTTTCTTGGCCGTGCCCTCTGCTGCTGCGTTAATTCCGGTGAACATGGGGATGAAAAAAACATTGACGTCATACCCCATCCCGGCCATAAGACCTTCCGGCTTCTGAACGAATTTTTCAAAGATGGGCTGAAACCAGGTGCGCAGTTCATCCTCAGATTTCTTTGAGTAAGCCATTCCAAGAAGCGTGAACTTGCCTTTTGCGTCGCCAGGGAGCATCACTTTTTTATCGTCGGCGGTTTCGGTTGTCATTTCCGGGAATTGCTTGCCGGTAACCTGGGCAAGAAGAAAGCCATGCACAACTACAGTCAACAGGAGAATTGTTAGAATTCTCATAAGATGAAAATTGGATTTGATTAAGGTACGAAAAAACCATTAAGCGAATTACGAGGCCAAAATACAGCCACGACGTGGATTTCTCCGTTAATTAACCCCGAACATGCAACATACGGACGGGCACTCCAGTCTTTACAAAAAGCGTGAGTCATGAGACTATTCTGTCTGCTTCTCGTTGCAGCCCTTCCTGCCCTTGGTCAATCGATCGTTGAGCGCGCCCGAAGACTCTATGATCAGAAAAGCATTCCAGAGGCAAAGGCAATGCTCGATAAAGTGCAGGAGGAGGATCCTGACTATGCACTCGCTCAGTATTACCTGGGTCGAATAGCATTTGACAATCAGGATTACGATAATGCTGCCGAACACTTCGAGGAAGCTACTGAGGCCAAGAACGGCGAGAAATCGGAGTACTATGCCTGGCTTGGCGATACCTACGGTACCATCGCCCGCGACGCCAATATAATCCGGCAAGGCCTGCTTGCTCCAAAAATGAAGAGTGCTTGGGAAAAGGCGATTGCTTTGGACAGCAGGAACCTCGATGCACGTCAATCCCTGATTTCATTCTATACGGAAGCCCCTGGATTCATGGGAGGAAGTATGGAGAAGGCCAAGGAAATGGCCAAACAGATTATGGCGATCAACCCTGCACAGGGCCACCGGTCGCTGGGAAATCTTTATGTGAAGGAGAAGAACATTCTGGGCGCAGAAAAAGAATATCTGGAAATGGTTAAGACTGATCCTGCGACCGCGCCGCTGCTTGGAAATTTCTATCTTAATGAGAAGAAGTTTGACAAAGCGTTTGCAATGTTTGATGCTGCGCTGCAGAAAGATCCTCATGACATGGTGGCTGTATATCAGTTGGGAAAGACATCTGCCGTTTCCGGTCAGCGACTCGATGAAGGAGAACAAGCAATGCTGAGATACCTGGCGTATGCCCCAAAGCCGAACGAGGCTTCGCATGCCGGCGCCAACATGCGCCTGGCCCAGATCTATGAAAAGAAAGGGAAAAAACCCGAGGCGAAGCAAAAGTATGAACAGGCGCTCAAGCTTGATGGGAATCTGAAGGAAGCAAAGGAGGGACTGGGCCGCGTTTCCAGACCTTGATCATTTGAAAAACGGCGGCCGCTCCTCGTCCCAGCCGGTTGCCTCCTGGTAGGCGTGCGCCAGCAGTGCCAGGGCCGCCTCGCTGTCCAATTTGCCAATGAAAGAAATGCTTGTCGGGCTTCCGTTTGCATTGAATCCGTTAGGTACAACAACACAAGGGGTCCCTGTTAGGTTGGTGGTCAACAACTGGGCGCCGCCAAAACTTGGCGCAACGATTACATCGTAATTCCTTGTTTTCTCATGGAACTCGTTCACCAGCCGCGTACGCACACGGGTGGCATTGATGTAATCCACTGCGGAGATGAATCTTGACGACCGGAAGGAGTTCGGCCATGCATTCCGCCGCTGATCAGTGAGGAGACTGTCTCGGTTCGAACGTGTAAGGTCATCAAAGGCAGCCGCCGCTTCCGCGGAAAGAATAAGTCGCAGGGAAGCAACAGGAATATCCGAGCCGAAAGTTATGGCTTCAAGGTTGACGCCGATGTTTCGAAGAACTTCCAACGCTTTTTGGTCATTGTCTTTGGTGAGATAAGTTTCGTCGAAGAGATTCTTGCAATACCCAACACGCAGCTTGCGCACATCTGTCTTTCGTGAAAAATTGAATGGAACGTCGCGCACGTTCTGATCCAGCTCATCCTTCCCGCGGATCGCGTCGAATACCATCGCACAATCAAGGGCGCTGCGGCAGATCGGACCAATTTTGTCCATACTCCAGCAAAGCGCCATCGCGCCATGACGACTTACCCGTCCGAATGAAGGTCGAAGCCCTGAGACTCCGCAGCGGGTCGATGGGGAGACGATCGAGCCCAGTGTCTCGGTGCCAATCGTGAAACCGACGAGGCCTGCTGCCGTTGCGGAAGCAGATCCTGCCGACGAGCCACTGGAGCCTTGTTTGAGGTTCCAGGGGTTCTTGGTCACGCCACCATACCAAATATCTCCAAGAGCAAGTGCGCCCATCGTCAACTTTACCAAAAGGACTGCTCCTGCTGCATCCAACTTTCGAACAACCGTTGCCGTCTGGTTGATGACCTGATCCTTGTAGGGAACGGCTCCCCATGTTGTGCGAGTACCTTCCACGGCCAGGAGGTCTTTGATTCCATAAGGAATGCCATGAAGCGGGCCGCGATACTTACCCTTCGCAATCTCATCATCTGCGCGCTTAGCAGCCTGGAGCGCCGATGCTTCCAGCAGTGTGATCATACACTTGAGCGTGTCGGAGTATTTCTTAAGGCGGTCGATGTAAAGACGTGTGAGCTGGACTGACGAGATTTTCTTGTTATTCATCAGTACAGCGAGCTTGTGTACGGGAAGGAATGCAAGCTCAGAGGGGTTTGCCGGAACCTCAGCTGATTTTGGCAGCCCCCACTCTATTGAAAGTTGTTTTGTTTCTCCAACAAAGCCGGCTGGAACAGGATCAAAGCGAAGCGACATGTCAACGCTATTGTCGATCTGAAAAGCGTGAAGGCCAGCAATCAGTTGCTGGTTGCTCTGCAGGTTGCGCAGGAATGTGTCACGCTCAGCAGTCGTAAACTTGAGATCAAGAAATGGTTCGATGTCACGGGTGGGATAGGAGGAAGGAGTTGAGGCTCCCGAAGCTGATTGGGCTGCGACCTGCGTATACAATCCACAGATGGCGGCGGCCAGCAGTAGCTTTTTCATGTGTTAATGGTTTTTTTGTTTAAGTCACATGGAATGGCCAAACCAGTTGTCACAATCGGTGAACAAAGGTCATGTCCATTTTCATATATTTGATTTGACCCTGAAACTACTAACAAAAATGTCTTCGATTAATTTTCATCATCAAAAGCACAAAGCATATGAAACGCATCAGTCTGCTTATTACCGCCTTCCTGTATAGCGGTTTTCTGTTCGCGCAAACCGACGGAATCGCCGTTTGTCACACTTCATCGACCAGGAAGTTTGCGCAATTCACTCAATACGCGGATTTCAATGCGGAGCACGAGAATCCACGCGAATACGAACACGTGAGTGCCGCTGGCGGGCAAATGGTCAAGCTGAAGTGCCCCGACGGATCAGAAGCCAACGGTTACCTCATAAAGACTGCGAAAGCTTCAAACAAGTGGCTGCTGGTATTCCAGGAGTGGTGGGGACTGAATGACAACGTGAAGCGCGAAAGTGAAGACTTTTACAATGCACTCGGTGACGTAAACGTCCTGGCGGTTGATATGTACGATGGCAAAGTGGCAGCCGACAGAGGAACAGCAGGCAAGTACATGGGAGAATTCAAGCAGGAACGTGGCGACCAGATTATTAAAGCCTCAATTGCCATGGCCGGACCGGACGCTAAAATCAGTACGGTGGGCTGGTGTTTTGGTGGCGGACAATCTTTGTTGGCCTCGTTGCTGGCAGGGAAACAGGCTGTTGCATGTGTAATGTACTACGGCATGCCTGTGGAAGACGTCAACGTGTTGAAGACCCTGAATTGCGATGTGCTCAACATCTGGGGTAGCCAGGATCAGTGGATAAACAAGGCCGTGATGGACAAATTTGATGCGAATATGAAGGTGGCCGGCAAGAACCTGACGATCAAAACCTACGATGCGAACCACGGCTTTGCCAATCCGAGCAACCCGATGGGTAACTTTAATGAAGCAGCTTACAAGGATGCCTTTAAGTCAACAACGGACTTCCTGAAGGAGAAGCTAAAGTAATTTGAGGATTTGAAAATGAGATTGAGGTGAGCAAAAACTCACTCCCAAATCACTTTTCCCTTGTTGTGATACCACTCTGAGTAACGTGGTACGTAGATTTTTTCGAGGACGTTTCGCTTCAACTTTAGCGTGGGCGTAAGGAGACCATTCTCCTGCGTCCATTCCTTTTGCATGACTACGGCAGTTTCCAGTTTCTCGTATGCCTCAAGGTGGGCGTTGAGCGCATCCATGGTTGCACCAAGACTCGTCTTGATGTCTTCCTTTGATTTACTTCGGGCCCCTTCTGTGAGAACAGTGAGCATCATGGGCTGAGGGATCCCCATCCCCACTACGCAAACCTGGGCGATGTCCTTGTTCTCGAGTAGTTTCATTTCGATGGGAGCAGGCGAGATGTATTTTCCCTTGTCGGTTTTGAACTGGTCCTTTACCCGCCCGACGATTGTGAGAAATCCGTCTGCATCAATCTCACCTGTGTCACCGGTCTTGAGATATCCTTCTGTGTCGTACATTGCTGCAGTCATCTCAGGTTCCTTGTAATATCCGCGCATGAAGTAATCCGATTTCACACAGATCTCTTCGTTGCTGGCGATTTTCCGGAGAAGACCAGGCAACGGTTTGCCCACGGAGCCAAACTTGTACGCCCTGGGTGAATTGAAGTGGGCAAACACACAATCTTCAGTCATGCCGTAGACTTCAAAAATTGTGACGCCAAGCTTCTGCCACCACTCCAGTTGAGGTCTCCCCAGTGGCGCAGCCCCTGAGAAGAACAATTGGGACTTTGACAAGCCGAGTTTCTTTTTTAGCATCCCCTTGAGGAATGACCCCACAATAGGCATGGAGATCAGCCGGCTGAATTTCGGCTCGGGGATCTTTTCAAGAATTTTTTCCTGGAACTTCGACCAGATTCGCGGTACAGCAAAAAAGTAGTCCGGTTTGGTGTCGGCGAGGTTCTTTGCGAATGTCTCGAGCGATTCGGCAAACGAGAATTGCGCCCCAAGCATGAGACCCATTGTTTCGATGCCTATTCGCTCGGCGATGTGACTCATGGGCAAATACGAAAACAATCGTGGCCTTAGTGGGAATGGAATTGCCTGTCGGGCAGCGCTCAGAGTGGCATGGAAGGATTTGAACGCATGCATGGCACCTTTCGACTTTCCCGTCGTACCGGACGTGTAAACGATTGTCATCAGTGCCTCCGGATCCAGTTGAGGGATTCCGGTTATTGGCGACTGGGTTTCAAGGAGTTTTTCCCAGGTGTTCACTTCATTGATCCCATAAGCAGCGATTCCTATGCGCTTGATTGCCGTTATCCCGTCCTTTTGTGAGGCATAATTGTCCAGTTTGCCAATAAAAATCGCTTTCGCTTCGCTGTGTGTGAGGAGTTCCTTGATATTTTCCGCTGGAAGCGTGGGATACAAGGGAATAGAAATATGCCCTGACATCATAATGGCCAGGTCGGCCATGACCCAATGCGGACAATTCTTTGAAAGTATAGCAATGTGGCTGTGCGGTGGGAGTTTTAGCGATTGCAAAAACCCGGCAATACGTCTGATCTCATAACCAGCCTGACGATATGTCCATGTGGTCCATCCATTGCCTCTTGCTTGCCTGAAAATAACGTCTTCGGGTACAGCCTTTTCCCAATGCAGAAAGTATTCCAGGGGATTTGTCATGTTAAGCTTTTCCGGGTGAAGATAAGCGACCAGTTAGGAACCACGAAGGAGGCTTATGCATATCTTCGCTTCGTGGCGGCTACCGGCAAACCCCGACTTTTTCTTCTTGACGCTTACGCGCTTATCTACCGCGCACACTTCGTGTTTTTGAAGAATCCGCGCATCAACTCGAAAGGGATGAACACTTCGGTGGCATTTGGCTTCACCAATTCGCTGCTCGAACTTCTTACAAAACAAAAGCCGACACACATTGCTGTAGCCTTTGATACTGCAGGTCCCACCTTCCGGGACGAGATATTCGAGGCTTACAAGGCCACTCGCCAGGAAACTCCTGAGGATATCCGAACCGGCATCCCAATAGTAAAGGATATCATCCGGGGTTTCAACATTCCCATCCTGGAGAAACAGGGCTTTGAAGCAGATGACATTGTTGGTACAATCGCCAGAAAGGCGGCGGCGGACGGTTTCGAAGTCTACATGATGACCCCAGACAAGGACTTCGGCCAACTGGTTGATGAGAATGTCAAGCTTTACAAACCAGCCTATATGGGCAACTCGGTCGATATCCTCGGCCCACAGGAAGTCTGCGAGAAGTGGGACATCAAAGAGGTGAGCCAGGTGATCGATATGCTGGGCCTGCAGGGAGACACTTCGGATAACATACCAGGTATCCCCGGCGTGGGACCAAAGACTGCAGCAGACCTGTTGAAGCAATTCGGTACCGTGGAAAATGTGGTGGCGCACGCCAGCGATCTGAAAGGCAAGCTGAAAGAACGCGTAGTGCAGTACGCCGAGCAAGCAATACTTTCCAAGAAACTTGCTACGATTAACACCGAGGTACCGATTGAGTATTCCCGGGAATTGCTGATCTACAAGGGACCGAACAAGGAAGTGCTTGAGCCCATTTTTGAGGAGATGGAATTCAAGACGATGATGGCCAGGGCGTTTCAACTCACAAGCGACGCCCCTTCGTCAGGTGGAGGAACTGAAACAGAACAGAAAAAGGGAGGACAGCTTTCCATGTTTGGAGGCGAAGTTGCGCCGGGTGAAGTCCGCTCAGTTTCCGGACGCCGGTCTTCCATCAGCAAAGAGGAGAAAAGCAGTTTGATTGCGAAGTGGAAGGACAGTCGTGAATTGGCCTTGGAAGTGGTTACCGATGACGCGGAGACCTTTGATTTCAAAGTGACCGGTATCGTGTTTTGTGTCGAACCGGGCGAATCCCATTTTGCTGACGCGACTCAACTGAAGGATTTTGCGCCACTTCTGGCAGACGAACGAATCCGGAAAGTTGGACACAACATCAAGGCATCGATTTTGGCGCTCAACAAGATAGGCATATCCATGAAGGGCCCGGTTTTCGACACTATGCTTGCTCACTATCTCATCGAGCCCGAGGCTTCACACGATCTTGGCATCATCGCCAACCAGGTTCTTAACGTTCAGTTGTCGACAGAAAAAGAAACCCGGGAGCTGGCGATGGAAAGGGTGGATGTGTCTCTTCAGCTGCGCCCGAAGCTGCAGCAGGAACTGGAAGCCCGCCGTCATGCCTTACTTTCGCGAGACGTGGAGATGCCGCTTGCCGGGGTATTGGCATCGATGGAAGCAGAAGGCGTTCGCGTGGATGAAGAGACATTGAAAGGAATGTCAGAGTCCCTTCGCCACGAAAGCGAGGAGGCCCAGCAGGAGATCTATCGCTTTGCAGGCACCTCATTTAACATCGGGAGTCCAAAGCAACTGGGGGAGATATTGTTTGAAAGGCTAAAACTGCTTGACAAGGCGAAGAAAACAAAGACCGGCCAGTATGCAACGGGTGAGGATGTGCTTCTCAAACTGGCTCCGCAGCATGCCATTGCAAAAAAGATCCTGGAATACCGGGAGTACGAGAAGCTTCTTTCCACCTACATAGATGCTCTGCCGCGAATGATGAGCAGGCACGATGGAAGAATTCACTCCGATTTCCGGCAGGCAGTGGCAGCGACAGGCCGGCTGAGCTCAAATAATCCGAACCTTCAGAACATTCCAATACGGACGGAAAAAGGGCGGCAAATCCGGAGCGCATTCGTTCCCCGCGACAAGAATTACCGCTTCATGTCTGCGGACTATTCTCAGATTGAATTGCGCATTGCCGCTTCGTTTGCAAAGGATGTCACCATGATCGAAGCCTTTAGAAACAAGCGTGATATTCACGCAACGACAGCCGCGAAGGTCTTCCGCGTTCCACTGGATAAGGTTACTCCGGATATGCGCCGAAAAGCGAAAGAAGTGAACTTCGGCATACTTTATGGGAGCACGGCGTTCGGACTCTCGCAAAACCTGGGCATTTCTAAAACTGAAGGCGCAGAGATAATTGAATCATACTTCCGGGAATTCCCGGGAATTAAGCGCTACATGGATGATACAATCAACTATGCGCGCGAAAAGGAGTTCGTAGAAACCATTCTCGGGCGGCGCCGTTACTTGCGCGACATAAACTCACGCAACATCACCACTCGCGGTTTTGCCGAGCGAAACGCAATCAACGCGCCTATACAGGGAAGTGCCGCCGATATCATCAAGATCGCAATGATCAATATACACAGGTGGCTGACGCAGGAGAAACTCAGAACGCGAATGATCCTCCAGGTGCATGATGAACTGGTGTTCGACCTGCACAAGGATGAAGAAGAAGTTGTGAAGAAGCGCGTGGTCGACCTGATGAAGACCGCGGTGCTGATGGATGTGCCCATGGAGGTGGAAGTAGGAGTTGGAAAGAATTGGCTGGAAGCTCATTAATCCAACCATCGTCACTTGATGAAATCGAAAGGATAAGCGCCCGGTTGGGCAATTGCCGAACCGTGCCTCAATCTGGCTCGGAATGACGGGAGTGCCGTCAGGTAGCCGGCGTTTCGCTTTTCCTCGACGCCGTCATCCGGTGCGAAGGCGAAGGATTTGCTTTTAGCTTCCTGATTCGCCTTGGCGCGTACCAAAGCCAGAAACCGGTAATGGTCATCGCGAACAGGCCCCAGCCAATATAGTTGGTATAAAGAAGTTTGAATCCTTCGCTGATAATCGACCCGTCGTGGATGTGCTCGATCCAGTCGGCATGACGGGGAGCAACAGATAATGCTCTCCCCGTTTTGCCGTCTACCTGGACCTCCCAGTAATTGAGGTAGATGACCTTGATAATGCCCTTGTCCGGGCGGGCATCGATGCGTTCGATACCCGCCTGAACACGACAAACAGAGTCAAGAGCATTGTTTGCGGATTTCACAACCTGCTCATAAGAAATCCACTCAGCCACATCGGTTGACCCTCCTGGATGCACGGGCGGTTGGAGGATAGCCACGTTTTTCTTCCATCCAAGCAACAGCCCGGTCAGGCTGCTGATGAACAGGAACAATACCACACTGATTCCAATCCAGTGATGGAAGGAGCGGAATTGTCGCAGGCGATGGACCAGGCTGTTGATGGACATACAGAGTAGTCAGAATCTGACCCTTAAAGTTGCGAAGAGGTTTCTTCCCGGGGCGCTGATCCCGGAAGCGAACATGCGGTATTGAAGATCCATCAAGTTGTCGACGCCTGCCTGGACGGTAAACATATTGCTGATCTCATAACCCAGGCGCAGGTTAAGCGTATACCAGGACGGCATACCCTTGACATGCGCATATTGTGGATTGTCTTCGCCGCTTGAACTATACTCTTCGATCCTTTTCCACCCGTTGAAGTTGGTAAACAGCTCTGAGCGGAATTTCTTTTTGTAGAACTGGATTCCGATCCTGCCAAAAGAAGGCGGGATATGATCGAGCGGGGACTCATACGGGGTGGTGCGTACCCGGCCCTTTGTGTCGTTATAGGACGCGGTAAGAATCAGTTCCTTGGTTATATCTGCCCTCAATGTTGCACTGTATCCAAGAATGTATGCTTTTTGCGCGTTCTGACTGGACACCACGTTGGCTGGGAAACTGTCGTAAACCACCGTCGAACTTCCATTGAACGTCGTTGGCAATGTGACAATTGCATCGTAAAAATCTGTTGCGAAAAAAGTTGCTTCAAGTCTCACTTTACTTCCGAAAAACTTTGTAACGCTGAGATCACCGTTAATCGTTTTCTCCGGTTTCAAGTCAGGGTTGGGCACGACAAGCGTTCCTGTTGTCGTTGCATCCCCTGCAACGCTCTCAAACACTTTGGCCATGTCATCTACATTGGGAACGCGGAAACCTGCACTCGCCATGAACGATAATTTCCATGTACTGGGCGTGTAGATCACACCCAGATTTCCCGTCGCATAGCTCGGGCTTTGTGCTATGCTTGTGTAAGGGAACGGGAAGAAGGTTTGATCCACCCAGTTGCAATTGAGATTGCTCATACCCAAACGAATGCCGTCGTTCAGGATCCAGTTATCCGCAAATTCAATTGTATGTGTACCATAGATGGCGATCATGCTCATGGTATTGTCACCGTCCGGGTAGCGCGTACTTTGTGGTTGCGTGGCGCCGGTGGTGATGTTGGTTTGCACCGCAGTTGATTTGACAGAGCTGAACTGGCTGTCAAAGCCGTAGCGCAGGCTGTTATTACCGATCTTCTTCGCAAAATCGAGGGTGACCGCAATTACGCTGACGTCTTCGACACGATCGTTCCTGTTATTGCTATTGAAGCGCCGATCATGACGGCTTTCCTTGATGTCCTGGTAACTTATCGTCGTTGAGGCCTTGTCGGCGAAGTTGCCTATGATGTTGATTGACAAGTTGTAGGATGCAAGAAGGCGCCTTTGAGGGCCATAGTACCATTCGGCAAACCTTAACCCTGACCCCTGCGGGTCAGTGAGACGGTCATAACGAGGGATGTCGGTAGAGCTTGAATATTGAAGGTTAATCAAATGATGGACCTTATCACTCTGCTTGAAAAGTAACTTCTGCAACAGGTCCCACTGCCTGTAACCGCTCTGTACCTGCCTATAGATGTCTCCATTGGTGACGAGCAAATCCGCGGTGTTGTCAGCGGATCGCTCAACGTATTGTGGTCGCAAACCAAAGGGCTCACCGAGCGCACCATTTGTCTCCTTACCCATGGCAAGGTGGTCGAAGTAGCTGTATGTGAACGAAGTGAGGGAAGCAAAACGGCTGCTGCCAATGTTTACATCCACATGAGAGGTATTTTCCTGGTTAGCGGTGCCGTGCCGGTAGAATGCATTGCCGCTCACCTTTGAACCTTCCTCGGAAAGTTGCGGATTTCTCGTGTAGAAATGGACCACACCGCCCAGGGCATCACTGCCGTACACTGTTGATGAAGGACCGAAAAGCACTTCTGCGTGATCAAGCATATTGTTGTCGAGTGTAACAAGGTTCTGCAAGTGACCGGCGCGATAGATCAGGTTGTTCATGCGTACTCCGTCAATCATAAGAAGGACCCTGCTTGCCTCAAATCCACGGATGATTGGGCTGCCGCCACCCTGCTGGCTTTTTTGGAGTGCAACCACACCGGTATTCTGGATCAGATCACCGGAAGTTTGCGCATTCAGATTCCGTATCACAGATGGAGTAAGAATCTTAACCTGCTGGGCGATTGTACGCCGTTCTTCCGGGATCTTGTTTGCTGCTATGACAATTTCGGAAAGATAGGAGGTGAGCGTGTCGGAAGCACTTTCCTCTGGTTCGGCATATTGCGCATAGCCGGATGCCGAGACCGCACATAGTATGATCAGTAAATGTGTTTTCATGAGCCGAATATTGTTGTGAAAGAATGAGTGCTTGCCTGCCTTTGGGCGAGCTCACACGAATCAACCAAAGCAATGGCTCAGAAACGTGGCGGTGGAAATGCAGGATCGTAAGCGATCGGAGAAAGGCGTTTTGACTCTACTGGAAGAAATGAACAAGGGCCTGCCGGCCCAGGCTGTGTCATGTGAATCCGCGTCTGCATATACTCAAGCCCGAAGAACTGGATCAACATTCTGGGCGCCTGACGATTGTCCTGTTGCCCGGCTTCGGCAATGCCTGAAACAATTGATAAAAGATCATCTTCGTCTTCGTCGTGGAGGCAGTACACGACCATTTCCTCACAACGACTTTCAACACGGGCTATATCGTACATCTTGCCGCCCCACTCCATCTCCAGTTCATCGAGCCAGGATGATCTGAACGATTCCCGGGGAACAACAACTATGTCAAGCTGGGAAGCAGGGAGATCAGCCAGTTTCCTCCGCATTTCCATTCGTATCTCGCCAAGCCTGACGGCAAAATACACGTAGAAGCCTGCAAGGTGAGCCAGCATAAGGCCCAGGACCAGAACTGAGGTAAACCGCCTTCCCATCGACCCTTAAGGTACTTAAAAGATGCCCAATTTTGCGTGCTTTTACGCAAACGAACGCGGCTGGCAGGGAATGGCCTAATACCTCCAACTGCGCGTGTCTGCCCCTTTCGGCGCGCTTTCCTGTATCCGCTTCAGGATGCGTGGAAGATACCTTGTGTTGTACCGCAGCCGGGAGATCTGGTTGGGATTGTCATGATCACCGTTCCAGCAGTGCTCGGCACGATCACCGTAGTCCACATCACCTGCATAGAAGGGATTCTTCGTATTCTTCAGAAAAGCTTCCATCTGGTACACGGCGTTGTTAAGATAGTAGTTGTCCATGTCGCCGCAGTAGATGTGAATCTTCCCCTTCAATTTCAGTCCCAGCGTCGCCCAGTCGCGCTCTAGGATGTAGCGCAGATCATAGTTTTCCTTCCAGAAGTTGGCGACCTCCTTGTCGATTTCCCCGGTCTTCTTATTAAAAATCCTGCGCGGGTATCCATCATCTCCTTGCGGCGAGTACACGGCCTCCCAGATATCCCATTGCTCACCTGACCTGGTATGTGTTCCCAGAACCAATTCGTAATGATTGTTTTCTTCCATCGTTGCCTGGATCTGCCCGAGGTAATTCCGGTGAGAAGGACGGGGAAGTTTCTTGTGCTCGCTGTCGTACCAAAAGGCACTTTTGTCCTTGTAAATGTCTACCAGGCAAAGTGAGCGGAAGTCAATCGGGTCAGGGCACGCAGCGAAACATCCGTTGAATTCATCGGGATAGAACACTTGCGCAGCCAGCGCTTCCCATCCGCCGGTAGAGCCGCCATAGGTAAAGCGCGCCCATCCCTGGCCAATGCCCCTGAATTGTTTTTCGATTTCAGGAAGAAGCTCAAACATGATTGCATCTCCGTAAGGACCCAGGTTCTGGGAATTCACCGCATATGAATCGTCGTAGTAGGGATTGGCGTGCTGGATTTCCACAACAAGGAAACGAGGAAAACTCTTGCTGGTCCACTGCGTGTAAAAGTTGTAAGCCTCTTGTGCCTGAATCTTGTTGTAGCCATAAATGCGGAAGCGCTCACTGTAGTCGGAGGTATCCATATCAGCAGGCGGCGGCTCGGTCTTGAATCCGCCGAAGTCGGAAGGGAAATGACCATGATAGATCATCAGCGGGTATTTGGAGTTGGGATGCGTGTCAAAACCTTCCGGCACCAGTATGTGCGCCCCCAGGAACATAGGCCGCCCCCAGAACTCGGTGAGCATCTTGCTTTGGATCTTGATGTGCTTCACGTACTTCGTATCGGCCGGCGCTGTCACAGGAGGAATCACCTGGTCTAATACGACTTTTACCGGCTCCCTCATTCCGGATTCGATCTTCACCTTGAAGGGTCTGCTATAAAAGTTTCCGGGCTTGGTGTTCCAATGCTGACCTTCACCCTGGTCAGGCGGCAGCTTCACCGACTTGCCCGATTTAAGGTTGAAAGCCTCGTATCGATTGAGTACTGCTTGAACAAAATAATCGCCAGGGACAATGTTGCTGATTCTCCGAACGGGGAATCCGAACGCAGAATCACCGTATACTAATTCTTCACCCGGTTTCCATCCCTCAACGTCGAGACCAAAGCCGAGCTGGGTGTCTAATCCGAAATTGAATTGAAACCTCGGTTCAGCTTTGTCATTGCTTGAAAGCAGGAGAATCAGTCGGCCATCCTGCGGCTGTGGGCCCACTTCTTCAGGGAATGAGACAAGGAACGACGGTCCGCTGGTTGAAGCAGGAGGTGATGCACATTGAAAGACCTGGAAAGCCAAAAACAGAGCTGTGACAGTTTTTTTCATTGGTTTCAAGTCATTTCTGAGAGGGATATAAATGTACAAACTGTGTATCAAAACAATTAACTTGGTCAGTCAACCCTATACCTATGAGTAAGCACCCCTGGTTCCAGCAATACCCCTCCGGCTATCCGCAGGAGATTAAGGCGCCACCCCATGCATCACTGTCGGCACTGATGGAAGAAACCTGTCAGCGATTCCGCAACCTGCCGGCCGTCGAGAACATGAATAAGAGCATCAGTTTTGGGGAGTTGGATCAGTTGGCCAACCAATTTGCTTCGTATCTGCAGCATGAATGCAAGCTGAAACCGGGCGACCGAATCGCCCTGCAGATGCCGAACATCCTGCAATTTCCAGTGGCCATGCTGGGGGCAATCAAGGCGGGTTTGATCCTGGTCAATACCAATCCGCTCTACACGCCACGGGAGATGGAACACCAGTTCAAGGACAGCGGTGCAGTGGCGATCGTTATCCTCGCCAATTTCGCGAGCAACCTGGAAAAAGTAATTGGAGGTACGTCAATCAAGACCGTCATTGTCACGGAAGTGGGCGATCTGTTGGGCGGGCTCAGGAAAGTGATTACAAACTTCGTGGTGAAGAAGTTGAAGAAAATGGTGCCACCCTACAATTTACCCGGAGCAGTGAGTTTTGCTGCGGCACTGAGCAAAGGCAAAGCAAAGCCCTATTTGCCGGTGGCGCTCAAAAAAGAAGATACGGTCTTCCTGCAATACACTGGAGGAACGACAGGGCTTTCAAAGGGCGCGCAGCTAACACATAATAATGTTCTATCCAACATTGTGCAGGTATCGCCATTTCTGAAGCAATCAACCAAGGGAGAGTTCATGGCAGGTGACATTGCCGTTATTCCCTTGCCGATGTACCACATCTATGCACTGACGGTTTCCTTCATGTTCCTGTCAACCGGGATGAAGTGCCTTTTGGTTACAAATCCCAGGGACTTTGCCGGCTTCATTAAGATCCTGCGGAAGCCATTCCAGACAATGATTGGAGTGAATACACTTTACAACGCGCTTTTGAATCATCCCAACTTCCAGGACATCAACTTTTCGGGGCTCAAAGGCTGCAGTGCCGGTGGCATGGCACTGCAAGAGGTGGTTTACAAGCGATGGAAGGAGAAAACGGGAATTCCCATTGCGGAAGGATATGGTTTGAGCGAGACGTCACCTGTACTCACGTTCCAGGTTGCGGGGAAAGAGCGCATGGGCAGCATTGGCGTGCCGATACCATCCACAGAAATTGCGATGATGGACGACAATGGGAACGCGTTGCCCTTTGGTGAACCGGGAGAACTCTGCGCCCTGGGACCGCAGGTATTCAAAGGGTATTGGCAGAAAGATAATTCGCAGGTATTCCATCCGGGAGGTTGGTTCAAGACAGGCGACATCGCGGTGATGGATCCTGACGGATACATCCGCATTGTTGATCGCAAGAAGGACATGATCCTTGTTTCAGGTTTTAATGTCTATCCCAATGAAGTGGAGGGGGTGATCGCCTCGCATCCCAAGGTTTTGGAAGTCGCGGCCATTGGAGTTCCCGATCCGATGTGTGGAGAGGCCGTGAAAGTTGTGGTGGTAAAAAAAGATCCTTCGTTGACCGAAGATGAGTTAAGTGGCTTTTGCAAGGATAACCTCACCGGCTACAAGCGCCCGAAGATCATAGAATTTCGGAATGAGATTCCCAAAACGAACGTTGGCAAGATTCTGAGGAGAGCGCTGAGGGAGCAACCTGCCTAGTCGATTTTGAAAGCTGAGGTTTATTCCTTATTTGTCGCAAATTTCATTGAAAGGAAGTAATTTCATGACTGAGTTGTGAATCCAGTTTCTCCACCCAAACCCATTTCAATTATGAAAATGAGAATTGTAGTGTACCTCACAGCAGCAGGAGTTGCTCTGTTACTTTCAAACTGTGCAACCATTGTTGGAGGGTCAAGGTATGTTGCGCATGTCGTGGTAGTAGACAAGCCCAATGCCAAAATTGTCGTTAATGGGGAACAAAAGGGAAATGGCAGCGCCACGTTCCTGGTAAAGAGAAACACGGCAGATAAATTCTCGGTTAAAATACAGGAACAAGGTTGTGCTGAAGAAACATTTAACTACACTTCGAGGATTTTCAGGGGTTGGGCATTCTTTGGTTCAATTGTGGGCTGGACAGGAGTCCTCACAAGTAGTGATGGCACATGGATTCCCTTGCCCTGGGGGGTCGTTGTTGACCTGGCGACTGGTGCAGTTTGGAAACCAGATGTACTTGAAAAGGGAGTCTCGAAGGAAGATTACAAGAACTTCCGTTATTCCATAAACTATACCGGCTGCCAGACCAAATCCGGGAGTGAAACTCCGGACCAACCCGAAAACCAACCTTAGTAATCTGAGTTGATACGATCAGCCCGGGGTCTTCTTACGCAGCCATTGCGCGGTATAACCCCTTGCGGATTCCGCAACCTGTTCCGGCGTCCCTTCAGCCACGATGAAACCGCCCTTTTTCTCACCGCCTTCAGGCCCCAGGTCAATGACCCAATCGGCGCACTTGATCACTTCCAGGTTGTGCTCGATGATGATTACCGTATGGCCCAGGTCAACAAGCCCATTGACCGCCTTGAGCAGTTTTGAAATATCGTGAAAATGAAGTCCCGTCGTCGGCTCGTCGAAGATGAACACGATGTGACCTTCAGGGGTGTTTTTGCCAAGGAATGAAGCGAGCTTCACACGCTGTGCCTCCCCTCCGCTCAATGAATTTGACGACTGGCCAAGCTTTACATAACCCAAACCGACATCCGCAAGTGGCTGCAGTTTGTCTATTATGGGCTTCTTGTCTTTGAAGAATTCGAGAGATTCCGTCACGGTCATGTCCAGTACGTCGGCGATGGTCTTGCCGTTGTACTCCACTTCGAGAACCTCATACTTGAATCGCTTTCCATGGCACACCTCGCACTTGAGGTAGATATCGGCCATAAACTGCATCTCCACCTTGATCTCTCCTTCTCCTTCACAGTTTTCGCACCGCCCTCCGTCAACGTTGAATGAAAAGTGCGACGGCTTGTAACCGCGTTGCTTGCCCAACGGCTGATCCGAATACAGCTGTCGGATCACATCGTAGGCCTTCACGTAGCTTACCGGGTTGGAGCGCGAAGACTTGCCGATCGGATTCTGGTCTACGTATTCAATTTGTGTGATGGTGGCAACATCGCCCTCGAGTTTGTCGTAACGACCTGGAGATTCGGCAACCATGCCGTTGATCCTGCCGATTGCAGGATAGAGAATTTTCTTAACGAGTGTGGACTTTCCTGAGCCGCTGATGCCCGTAATCACAGTAAGCACACCAAGAGGAAACTTTACAGTGAGATTCTTGAGATTGTTTTCACGGGCGCCCACCACGACGATGGAGTCCTTCCATTTCCTTCGTCTTGAGGGGATGGCAATCCTTTCACGGCCGCTGAGATAATCAGCCGTGTGGCTTTTGGTCCCTGGTCCCATATCCTCGACAGCTCCCTGGAAGACGAGATTACCACCGTGCTGACCGGCATCCGGTCCGATATCGATCAAGTGATCAGCGGCACGCATGATTTCTTCTTCATGTTCGACTACGATAACCGAGTTGCCCAGATCACGCAGCGACTTCAATACTTCCACCATGCGCTCAGTGTCCTTTGGGTGCAGGCCGATGCTGGGTTCATCGAGTATGTACATCGAACCCACCAGTGCGCTGCCCAGTGAAGTCGCCAGTTTTATCCGCTGGTATTCTCCGCCAGAAAGCGTGTTGGTGAGGCGGTTCAGGGTGAGATAACCCAGCCCTACCTTCACCAGGTATTCCAGGCGGTAGCGAATCTCTTTGAGAAGCCGCTCTGCAATCTTTTGATCATGGGGAGTGACCGACAACCCGTTGCAGAACTTTAACACATCTTCGATTGGCAGAAGAACCATGTCAGTAATGGATGTTTCTGCAATCTTCACGTAAGCCGCGTCCTTGCGAAGCCTGGTGCCGCGGCAATCCGGGCATGTCGTACGTCCACGGTACCGGGAAAGCATTACCCGGTATTGAATCTTGTAAGATTTTGACTCGAGGTACTTGAAAAACTTGTTGATACCGTCGAGCTCCTTGTTCCCTGTCCATAGGAATTCCTTTTCTTTTTGGGTTAGATCACGGTAGGCACGATGAATGGGAAAGTCGTGCTTAGCGCCGGTTCGCAGCCAGGGTGCAAGCCACTCGCGCATAGTCTCTGTTCGCCACGGAGCGACTGCACCCTCAAATACGGACAAACCCTTGTCGGGAATAACCAGGTCCTCATCAATTCCCAGGATTTTTCCGAAGCCCTCGCAGGTCTGACAAGCGCCGAAGGGATTGTTAAAAGAAAAAAGATTTACCGAGGGCTCGGTAAAGTTGATGCCATCAAGTTCAAAGCGATCTGAAAACTCCAGGGTACCCTTTCCTTCAACTGCTACATGGCAGTCGCCGTGACCTTCAAAGAAAGCAGTTTGAACTGAATCTGAAAGCCGGAATACCAGGTCTTCGTCGGCCGGTTGAATGGCCGCGCGGTCGATCAGGATCTCGAACTGTGTAGGGGCTGATTTCTTTGACTTCTTCTTGTCTTTCAGTTCCGTGACGACTTCTTCTATAAACCGTACGTGGCTGTCGAGCAGGACGCGTGTGAATCCTTTCCGGAGCAAAAGTTCCAGCTCATCTACGGCTTTTCTTCCCTTCTGAATGCGGAGCGGGGTGGTGATCGTTACCCTCGTCCCGGGATTCAGGCGGTTGAGGGTATCAACTACATCGGTGACAGTGTCGCGGCGAACTTCTTTGCCGCTGACAGGTGAAACGGTTTTCCCTATTCGCGCAAACAGCAATTTGAGATAGTCATAGACTTCCGTGGAGGTTCCAACCGTGGAGCGGGGATTCCGCGTATTTACCTTTTGCTCGATGGCGATGGCCGGCGATACCCCTTTGATATAGTCGACATCCGGCTTTTCCATCCGGCCAAGGAACTGCCTTGCGTAGGAGCTCAGGCTCTCCACATACATCCGCTGACCTTCGGCAAACAGAGTATCGAACGCCAGCGAAGACTTGCCTGATCCAGACAGGCCGGTGACCACCACCAGCTTGTTGCGGGGGATCGCTACGGAGACATTTTTCAGGTTATTGACCCGTGCATTCTTGATGATAATAAATGACCGGGGATCCACGTCGTCCAGGTTTTCGAAAGGGACTTTCATGAGAAGACGGCCAAAGGTAAATAATCACAAGCACCAAATTCCAAATATTCCAAATCCCAGATTCCAGTCAAATCCAATATCCCAAAAAGTTGGGATCCATTTGGATTTTTGGACCTTGGGATTTGGTACTTGGGGCTTGGCGTCACTAGCAGGTGACGGACACACCTTACCACGCACCAAAAATCACCAAAAACAAGCTTGGTTAATTGTCAAAATCCGGCTCGTAGCTGGGATCTTTTCCGCGACGCTCTCCACCACCCCCATCTTCGTCGCCATATTCCTCCTCGGCCTCGCCAAACTCGTCTTCACTGCCAAAGTCCTCCGGGTCCTTTTCTTCTGCCGCAAATTCCTGATCTTGCGGCTTGGAGTCTACATCGTATTCGCCCTCACTGTTCCGTGTTGCAGGAATTTTCACCAGATACGTTGCTTCTTCGGTTTCAAGGGGAAAAACAAATATGGGTTCCTTTTTGGCATTGTTGATCCGGGTGATACTGTTTTCGTATCCCAGCGGGTATTGCTTCTTCATTAACTCTTTGAGATCCTCAGAAAGACTGTCGAGGCTTTTGATTACTTTCTTCTTCGTGACGGCCATTGGGTGGTTACTTCCAGCACTAAACGGGGACAAATAGGACAAGAAATTACATAGGAGGCAAGATTTTTACTGAAATTTTTTGGCTCCTTCAGGTTTATTTCTATCTTTTGAGCCGCAAGAAAACCCACTAACCCACACACTATCGATACCTACTTCTACGTTACCTAAACGTGAGTCAGAATGATAGACAACAGATGTGGCGACAGCGAGTTACTGTCGCTCTATCGACAAGGTAACGAAGAGGCATTCGAAGTGCTGCTCCATCGTCACAAATCGCGCATTTATACGGCCATTTACCTCATTGTAAAGGACCGTTACCGGGCAGAAGACCTGCTGCAAGAAACCTTCATCAAGGCCGTTCATACACTGAGGAGCGGTCGCTACAACGAAGAAGGAAAGTTCTTGCCCTGGATCAGCCGGATTGCGCACAACCTCGCCATCGACAGCTACCGCAAGAACCGGAGGTATCCGCAAATCGTCATGGAAGACAACAGCCGCCTGTTTAATTCCATGGAATTCTGCGAAGACAGCGCGGAGTCTGCCCAGATCATGCAGGACACCCAGTCGCGGCTGCGCGACCTGATTAAGGAGTTACCACCTGAGCAGAAGCAAGTACTGATCATGCGCCACTACATGGACATGAGCTTCCAGGAAATCGCCGACCAGACCGGCGTCAGCATCAATACAGCACTTGGACGCATGCGTTATGCGCTCATCAATCTTAGAAAGAAGATGATAAAAACCCCATATGCCTATGACGAAAACTTTTACCCAAAACGATCTGATCAGGTTTATTTACCGAGAGACCGCGGAAGAAGAGACGCAAGAGATTAACCGCGTCCTGGCTTCTGATCCTGAATTGAACCGACAATACAGGGAGCTGCTCGTGTCTGCAAGGCAATTGGACAAAGCCCTGGTGGAACCCGCTCCGGGAGTCGTGGAGAATGTGATGGATTATGCGCGTAACCTCGCAGTAAAATCCTAGTTTAACTATCCCGGGAAGTCCTTACGCCGCACACTGCAACTCACGGATTGAATTGCGGGGCTACAAAATCGAACCTGTTTTGATTTTCTTTGTGGCGTGAACATCCTGCTGATTCATCAGCATTTTAATACGCCTGAAACCGGAGGACCTGTCCGCTCCTGGTACCTCGCAACTGCACTTGCCCGAAAAGGCCATCAAGTTGTTGTGATCACCGCCTCCGCAGGCCCCTATCGGAAGGAGGTTGCCATCGACGGCATACGGGTGATATATCTTCCTATCTCCTACAACAATCGATTCAGTTTTAATGCCCGGGCCTGGGCGTTTGCACGCTTCGCCTGGTCGGCCTCACGTGCGGCGTCCCGGTTCAGGCAATTCGACATTTGTTACGCAATTTCCGTGCCCCTGACTGTTGGTCTGTGCGCCATGTACCTGAAATGGCGTTATCGAATACCTTACTGGTTTGAGGTTGGCGACCTTTGGCCAGACGCGCCAATCGAACTTGGATACATTCGCAATCCCATACTGAAGTGGGCCACGCTATTCCTTGAACGGTCGATTTACCGGAATGCGATAGGAGTCGTGGCGCTCTCAGTTCCGATCATGGAGGCCATAAAACGCAAAGTCCCCGGTCTCCGCCTCGCGTTGGTTCCCAATATGGCAGACTGCGATTTCTATACGCCGGAACAGGAACCGGGAAATCCTGGTGAGTTTACTATCTCCTATTCAGGAGCACTGGGCGCGGCCAATGGGCTTGGCTACCTCCTTGATTGCGCTGCATCATGCCTGAGGAGCAGGCTTCCGGTGAAGTTTGTTATTTGCGGCGATGGTGCAATGCTCGATATTCTGAAGAAACGTGCAGAATTTAACCAGTTGACCAACGTAAGCTTTGCCGGGTTCCTCAATCGCGATGGCGTAAGGGATGTGCTTCGACGTTCCCAAGCGGTGATTGTCAGTTATCATCCTTCGCCGATACTTGAGACTGGTTGTCCGAACAAGTACTTTGACGGACTCGCGGCAGGTAAGATCATCATTGTGAACTTTGGCGGGTGGGTAAGAGAAGAGATTGAAAGCGGTCGCTGTGGGTTCTATGTTGATCCCCGGAGTCCGGAACATCTTGTGCAAAAGGTCAAGGAAGTCCTGGCCTCGCCGGAGAAACAGGCCGGCATGCAAAGGGAAGCACGCAGGATCGCTGAAGAGAAATATACAAGGCGCGCACTAAGCGAGACTTTTGTGCGGCTGTTTGAGGAACCAGGATGAGGTCAATTTGAAAACGGATTGTAGAGGTATTTCTTCCCTGCAAAGTCATAAAGAGTCAAACGCCTCAAATCATAGTAGGCCGTCCAGAATGACTTAAGCGCAAGCAGGTAGCTGCGCTTTGCTGCATCTTTTTCGGTTAGGGCGATGTTCAGGTTTGTGATATCAATCTTTCCGATGAGGTACCTGTTCTGAGCGACGTTGTATCGCTTAAGCGCCACTTCATCAGACTTCTTGGTAATGTCTATCTGTTGGCGGAGCATTTCAAACTGACGCACCTGCGTAAGTATTTCCTGTTCGAACGTGACTTCGTCCTGGCTAATCACGTAGTCAACAAGGCGTTTGTTGGCATGGGCGGTTCTCATCATAGCTTTCCTTCGGCCCCAGTCAACGATAGGTACGTTGAAAGTGACATTGGCGAATTGCTGCTTGGAAGGATCGATATAAACTTCTGAAAGTGTAGCCCCGGTGTTGTTCAATCCATACGCCGCGGTAAGCGAAACCTGATAAAGTTGTCCCCTGGCCTCAGCAACTGCAGCGTCGGCCTCCAGCTTCCTCCTTTCAAAGGCGATGTAAGCTGACCTTGTTTCCTTTGCATGTTGAAGCGCCTCCACCTCCTCCACGGCAAATTCCGGGATGACTTCCGGGAGAACAAGCTCGAAAGGTTCTCCGGTTCGAAGGCCGATATATGTCCGCAACTGCAGGCTGGCTGTTTGCAGATCAAGTCTTGCCTGGGCTACATCCTGCCGTGATCGAAGTAGTTGAAGCTCTACCTGGAGGAGTTTGTCCTCCGAAGTCGTGCCGATGTTATATCTGCCTCGTTCGATTTGATAAATGGTGTCGTTGTTTGCGAGGTTGTAAGTGGCTATCTGGAGATTTACCTGTGCCTGCAAGACATCAAAGAACAGACCCACGGCATCGCGTGCGATTTGCTCCATCGATTCAGCGTAGTCACGCTTGGATTCCTCAAATCGAACAGGTTCTATCTTACGGTCCCATTTAAGCTGGTTGTAAGCAAGTATAGGCTGATTGAGCAGAATGTTGATGGGTGTGCCGCTCCACTGCCTGTTTGCATTGCTGATATCATTGAAGTAATTCCAGATTGTGTTTACCGAGACCATCCCGCCTGTCCACTGGATTGGTTGCTGCAGGGCCAGGTTCAGCCCTGGATTGAATTGGTTGACAGGAATGTATTGGATCGAGCCATCCGGCTGCACGATCCGGTTGATGCCGTTGACGTACAGGGGACCCGCATTGTTGCTAATTAGCCGAACCTGTGGGCTGTAGTTTGTTTGATACGTGCGGTATTGCCAGAAGCGGTTTTCTCGCCTGGTTTCCACCTGTCTGAAAGTCGGCGATTGGCTATGCGCCCTGCCGATAACATCTTCGATGGAAAATGAGTTTTGAGCCCTGGATCCTGAGACTACAAGAAGCAGGGCAAAAGACAAAAGAAGTTTATTCATAACGGAGTGATGCAATGGGATCCTGGCTGGCGGCGCGCCTTGCCGGGGCTATTCCGAAAATGACGCCTACTGCAGTGGCCACTCCGAACGCCAACAAGATCGAGGCGAAACTGATGATGGTTGGAATTCCGGCCACCCTTGAAATAATGATGGCCATGGATGCGCCAAGTATTACGCCCACGGTGCCACCCGTCACACTGATCATGACAGATTCTATAAGGAATTGTTGAACGATATCGGTCTTTGTCGCGCCCAAGGACAAACGAAGTCCAATTTCCTTGATGCGCTCAAGCACGGACGCGAGCATGATGTTCATAATGCCGATGCCGCCAACGAGAAGTGAAATACCGGCAATCGCACCAAGCACATAGTTGAAAATGTCATTGGTTCGTTGTTGCTGCTTAAGCAGTAATTCGGGGATTTCTATCTCATAGTCAATGACATCGTAGTGTCGCCGCTTGAGCATACGCTGCAGCACTTCGGCAGTTGTTTCAAGCGCCTTTGTGTCATCCACCTGAATCACGAGCTTGTCAAGCTGGTGGTAGTTCTTCGCTTCAGCTTCGTCTTCCTCCTTTTGATTGTTGTCCATGAATATCATTCCCCGGCTGCGAAGACCCGCAAGCCGCAAGGCTTCTGCGGTGATCATGTCCCGGTTTTTATAGCGAATCAGGAGAGTTTGCAGCGGGGTGTATACATCCATGTTGTTATCGCGAATGCCGAGTTTACCGATGCTTTGCTGGGAAATATGCCGTTCTTCGAGTACTGCGACAATTGTGAGCCAATGCGGCCCCACCTTAATATTTTTGCCGATGGGGTTCTCGGTGGGGAAAAACTTGCTTTTAAGGCCATGGCCGATGATACACACAGGAGCACCGATAGTCAATTGGTCATTGTTGAACATTTGTCCATTGCTGAGATCGAAACTGAAAATCTCAAAGTAAGCTGGTTCGACACCGACCAATTTGGCAGATCGCCTGTACCCCTTGCGAATGACTGTGGTCTCAATGAGGATTTCAGGGCTAAATCTGGAGATTCCGGGTATAACGCCGGCAATACTGCGAACATCCCGAACGGTGAGTCCAGGCGAAAATCTCTTCTTCTCTTTTTTACCATCCCCTTCTTCGAGCTTCTCCTCTCTTTGTTCTACAATTGGCTTGATAACGATATTGTTGACACCGACAAGCTTGATTTGTTCTAACAACTCCTGCTGGGCACCATTGCCAATGGCGAGCATTGCAATGACGGCGGCAACGCCGAAAATGATGCCTAAGCCGGTAAGCAGAGACCGTAGCTTGTTCGCCATCACGGCTCCTATGGCGATGTTGAAGTTGGCTAAGAACCGGGGAGACATGGGCTCTTCTAATTTGCAGTGCCGGAAGGTGCAGCTTGTGCAGTAGATTTTTTTTCTTGAGGCTGTTCCTTCTTTTGCCGCTTTCCTTCCAGTTCAGGAAGCAGTTTTACAGCCTTATCCTCCTGTCCCGCAGGAATTGAAAGGTAGACACGGTCATTCTCCTGCAAGCCCGCAAGGATGACAGCATCGTTTGCGTTAGTTTCACCAACCAGGACCTCCTGCTTTGTAATGTTTATACCGTCTTTCCGGTAGACGAAAGTGATAGAATCATAATGACTGTGGAGGCACTCAAGTGGAATATAGAGGGAGTTTTCGTGACGGCTTGCCACAATCTTGTTGCTCGTTGTCATCGATGGCCGGAGTGAGGGATCGGTGCCGTCGATCTCCACGCTGACTTCAAAAACTTTTGCATCGGAGTTTGGTCGCTGCTCCCCAACGTTGGCTACCTGAACAACCGTTCCGTTCAGGCGTTTGTCAGGGTAGGCATCGAGACCAACCTCAACACGCTGGCCGCTCTTAACCTTGCGCACGTCCACCTCATTGACGTATGTCTTGGAGAGCATCTTGGTGAGATCAGGAAGTGTGGCCACTGTTGGCTCCCACATCTGTATCTGCGAGCCGGCCTTGATGGCCTTTCCATCCCACCCCTTATGGTAAATCACCATCCCATCCTCGGGCGCCCGAACGTCAAAAGACTGCAGTACGCCTGCCATATTGCTGAAATCACCGTTGACTTTTCGAAGTTCAGCCGCCACTTCGCGCATCTTTTCCACGTTTTGGTTTCGCTTGATTTTGTAATTCTCAACAGCCTGTTCATAAGCCCTCTTGGCCTTATCGAGGTTTATCTCGGCTTGTTTTATGGTGGCAGGCGGCTCGAACTGAGATTGATCCAAAATGATCTTCCTTTCATCTGCGTCAAACTTCAGGTTGATGAGTTCGTCACGAGCCTGGCGGAGTTGCAGGGTCGTGTCGAGCTGCGTTTGCGTGTACTTGGAATTTGCCTTTTCAAGTTCAATCTGCTTGTCGACATACTTCTTCTGGAACTCAGAACGATCAAGCGTGGCGATCCAATCTCCCTTCTTCACGATCGTGCCCTCGTTAATGATGGACTGAATTGTTACCTGCCAGATCTGGAAGTTTCTCAATTGCTGAGGCCCCATGATCTTTACAGAGTTCTTCGCCTCGAGTTCGCCTGTTGTTTCGATTTCAACCCGGAACTCGCCGAGCTTTACTGTTGAAACGAGGTCAGTGCCTGACTGGTCGGCCCTCTCCCGCAAACTGAAGTAGATGATCACGAGGGGAATTACCGCTATAGCCGCAATGATATAGTGCCGCTTTCGCATAATGTTGGATTTAGGTTCCGTTGTGGCGTATCATCAAACGTGCACTCATAGGATACTCAGGTTTGAACGAAAGTTTCAGCTAACCCGGCTAAAAAGTGCCTATTAATGTGGTGGAGTGTCTAAAAGAGCCCCTGATCGGTTCAGGACCTTGGTTTTTCAGCGAGCGGAACAACGCGGGGCCTGTACTTAGACCCCTTGAAAATGCTTTGCGCATCCGTGATATCCATCAATTGTGGCAAAGTAATTTCGGGATTCTCTTCCATGAATTTCGCTACAATGCGCCAGCCCACCCATTGCGCGATTCGTCCCGGGCAATCCTCCCCCACCTCGATGGTTTTGGGTCGCTCTGCCAAATAGCGTTGCTTTACAAGGTGACTGGTAGAGTAGAGCACTTCGTCCTGCACCAGCCGTGACCAAATGAGGTGCTCATAGGCCACACTGCCTTCCCACTCCTGTGCTGAGTACCCAATAAGCAGGGTATCAGAGATGCAGGGCAGCATGCGTTTTGCAAAGTAGTAGGCTTTGCCATAAGCGATCATTTCTGCAAGCACTGTCTTGTCTGACTCATCGGTTTTGTTGAACCGGCTGTCAACACCTGTGAGCAGCATCACGCTGGGTACGATGAATGCTTTGGTGTACCTCCGCAGCATATACGCATACATGTTGTTTGGCCGGAACTTCGCTCCGGGACCCAGGTAGTAGTCCAGCCCGATATAAACCGTGGAGTCTGTCACAAAGAGATCGGTTTCCAGGCCGGATATCAACGTTTGAATACGCGGAGGCTCAGTGTCGGGGTAATAGTACTTCAGGTTTGTGTAAGCTTGTGAGAATTCGTCCTGTAGCAATTTCCCGTCTCCGAATACTCTGCGTGTTTCCTGCAGCAGCGTATCAATGTGAGGATTGGTAAAACGGTTGTACAAGCGATTGATAAATTCCGAATCGCTTGGGTAAGACTCCCTGAGAAAAAACAAATCCCGCGTATCGGGATGCCGGTTCATGAAACGAACGAAGTCCTGTTTGCTTGAAATAGCCGGCAAGGAGTCTTCCAGGGATTCGAAGACAGGGTGTACAACCAAATCACCAGTGTTTGGGATGAACGCGCAGTTCTGCTCATCGGGATCGCAGGAAAGGAACAACATAAGCAAAACCGGAAGCGCGAATCTCATGGCCGCAAGATCATCAATTTTATAAAATAAAGGCTGTCATCCTTCGAATCAGGGCAGGCAGAATGAAGTTGTCACTCCCGCAAGCACACGGTCACAATTGCAGTTTGGCCATAGAGAATTATTAAACGAACTTCCTGCGTTGGTAGATATTATGCCAGCCATAAAGCATATCGCCGTTTGCGGAAACATTGGCTCCGGAAAGACCACGCTGGTTGAAAAACTGTCGAAGCATTATGGATGGCTGCCATTGTACGAGTCCGTGGACAACAACCCGTACCTGCGGGACTTTTATGATGACATGAAGCGGTGGGCATTTCACCTGCAGATCTATTTCCTCAACAGCAGGTTCAACCAGGTGCGGCAGATACGCGAGAATGACAAGACCATCATCCAGGACAGGACCATCTACGAGGACGCTTACATTTTTGCATCCAATCTTCACGGCAGCGGGTTCATAAACGACAGGGATTACCAGAACTACCTGGACCTGTTTCATTCCATGATCAATTTTGTTCAGCCTCCCGACCTGCTGATTTACCTGAAAGCCGACGTACCCAAGCTGGTGCAGCAGATTCAGAAGCGAAATCGCGACTACGAATTCAATATCAAACTGGAGTACCTCAGGAATATCAACGAGCACTACGAAAAATGGATCGCTGGTTACAGCCAGGGTAAGGTCATGACCATTGACATCAATAAGACTGATTTTGTCGGCAAAGTGGAAGACTTCTCAGGCATTGTAAGCCGCATTGACCTTGAGCTTAACAGTCTTTTCCATTGATTTCTTATTCATGAAGGCATTGACGTTTGCGGGTAAGGAAGATATCCGGTTTGATTCCGTCGCTGATCCGTCTATTCTTAAGCCGGGTGATGCCATTGTTCGTGTCAGGCTATGCGCAATTTGTGGCTCAGACCTTCATGTTTACCATGAGAGGGAAAAAGGAATCGATCCGGGTACAGCCATGGGACATGAGTTTACCGGGGAAGTGGTCGAAACTGGAAGCGAGGTAAAGAGCATCCTGAAAGGCGACGAGGTGATGAGTCCGTTTACAACCAGTTGCGGGCAGTGCTTCTTTTGTCTTCAAGGGCTTACGTGCAGGTGCGTTTACAGCCAACTTTTCGGATGGAGGGAAAAAGGTGAAGGACTGCATGGTGGACAGGCGGAGTACGTGCGCGTACCGATGGCCGACACCACGCTGGTTAGGATTCCGGAAGGTGTGAGTTCGGAAGAGGCCATTCTCCTCGGAGATGTACTTTCTACGGGATACTATTGCGCGCTCCAAGCGGAAGTCAAGCCAGGAGGCACTTACGTGGTCGTTGGCTGTGGACCTGTGGGCCTGATGGCGGTCCTCGGTGCTCGGGAGCTCGGCGCTGGGCGTGTGCTTGCGTTAGATATTTTTAAGGAACGACTTGCTAAAGCAATGGAGTTTGGTGCTGAACCACTTGACTCTTCGTCGCTGCCGCCGAAGGAAGTGATTTTCGAAATCACGCAAGGCCGAGGTGCCGATGGTACGCTGGAAGCTGTAGGAAGTTCCTCAGCTATAAGGCTTGCCTTTGATCTCGTTAGACCGGGGGGTGTAGTTTCTTCAGTCGGCGTATGTAGTGACATTCACCTCGCATTTTCACCTGTGGAGGCCTACAACAAGAACCTGACTTACAAGATTGGAAGGTGTCCCTCGAGATTTCTTATGGACAGGCTGGTTCCGGTTGTGCAAAAGAAGAAGTATGACATGGCTTCAATCTTTTCGCACAGGATGCAATTGTCTGAGGGGCGAAATGGCTACGAGGTATTTGCCGGGCGTAAAGACAATTGTTTGAAAGTGCTTTTGCATCCTTAAGTTCCATTTTGGGACAGCGGATGACCCAGGCAGATCATTAAGGCCTAGCGTAATTTATCACAGACCCTGAATCGAAATCGACTGGCGAACCTGGTTTTTTAAATTGGGATCACCAAAAGGGGCGGTTATTGATGCCCAGGACTCCAGTACCCTCACCTTTGCCTGTATTTTTCCGCATTGGAGGGATCCAGTTCCGTCATCCTCCTGAGCAGGTCTGTCCGGGTCGAATCAAGCGAGTACATTCTTTGGTACACTTCCAGCGCATTGCGCCGATTGGCTTTCTTCATGTAAACATCGGCGAGAAGCTGAAGAAACTCGGGTTGATAGTACTCGTGCTGGTAAGCCTTCTCAAGGGCATAGAGAGCAGAGTCGGTTTTGCCCGTTTTGTCGTAGCTCCAGCCCAGAAGCCACCACGCAGGATCATAGTCGGGGTGAAATTGCAGGCAGCGATGTATAAATTTATTTCCATTCTGATAATCGTCTTGGAGTACGTAGACCAGGCCGCTATTATACAGTCCATATACGTTCTCCGGGTCCATGACTAGGGCCTGGCCATAATAGTAGAGCGCGGAGTCTTGCTTTTCATTTGAAAGCGCAGCATTTCCCTTCTCAAGCCAGTCGGTAGTTCCGGTTTCTTCTTCAGGGATTTCCATATTCATCGACTCCGCCGACTCTCCCATATTCTCGACACGTGAGAAGAGCCCGTATAAAAAGGTAAAAAGGGTGATGAGAAAGAAAACGACCACAATCAGTTGGACAAATCCCTTGCCCTTGCCTTGAGAAGACTGTTGTTGTTCCGGTTGGCGTGGCCGGAAGGAAGCGTACGGGTTTGGTGGCGGTTCTGCCCGGTTGCGGCGGCCGGAGAAGATTCCATCAAGCCACGCGACGATACCTCCGGAGAGATAGAAGTGCAGGAAGACGAAGTATGCGCTGAGCAAAAGAAATGTCCAGAAGAAAAATGCGTTTAGCGACCAGAAGATGGAAAACAACAGAAAGGAAATGAACGCCATGCGCAGCGGCCATTTCGTCTTTTCAGGTGAGGACGGATTGCTTTCCATAATCCTATTTCAATTGCCGCAGGTATAGCTGAATGGTGTTTTCCAATCCAAGGTAAATCGAATCACATACCAGTGCATGCCCGATCGACACTTCGTCTAATATGGGAATTGACTGCTTAAGGAAGCGCAGGTTGTGGAGATCAAGATCATGTCCTGCATTTATCCCCAAGCCGAGTCGTTGTGCCAGGCCGGCGGCCTTGACATAGGGGGCCACAGCGTGATCACGGTCTTTGCCAAAACCCGACGCGTAGGGTTCTGTATAGAGTTCAATCCTGTCGGCCCCGGCAGCGGCCGCCCCCTCCACCATTTTCTCGTCAGGCTTGACAAACAATGACACGCGTATTCCGGATGACTTGATTTCACGCACAACTTTCTTAAGAAGGGCGGCCTGACCCACGGTGTCCCACCCGGCATTCGAAGTTAATGCTGACGGTGGATCTGGAACGAGGGTTGCTTGTGCCGGTTTCACTTCGCGAACAAGTTGAAGATACCTGTCGTCCGGGTAACCCTCGATGTTAAATTCGGTGGTGACAACCTTGCTCAGTCCGAGGACGTCGCTCATCCGGATATGGCGCTCATCCGGCCGTGGATGCACGGTGATGCCTTCTGCACCGAATCGCTCGCAGTCAACAGCCGCCTTTAAGATGTCGGGGTTGTTGCCGCCGCGTGCATTTCGCAAGGTTGCGAGTTTATTGATGTTCACACTCAGCCGTGTCATTTGTGATTACAGGTCTTCGTTCGGTAACTTTGAAGCGAAATTACACAATCATGTCACTGAAAACCACGATTGACAACGACATCAGGGAAGCGATGCTTGCCAGGAGAAAAGAAGAATTGGACGCGTTGCGCAGCATCAAGTCGATGATCCTGCTTGCCGAAACGGAAAAGGGCAATGTCACTGAACTGACCACCGAAGTTGAAAACAAACTATTAATGAAGGCTGCCAGACAGCGGAAGGAGTCGGCGGAAATCTTTGAGAAAGAGGGAAGACAGGATCTGGCGCAACGCGAAAACTTTCAACTTGACATCATCAGCCGTTACCTCCCCAAGCAAATGACTACCGAGGAAATTACCGCGGCATTGCAGGGCATTATTTCTGCAGTCGGTGCAAATGGTCCCCAGGACATGGGTAAAGTGATGGGGAATGCAACGAAGGCGCTGGCCGGTAAAGCCGATGGTAAAGTGATTTCAGAAATTGTGAAGAAACTTCTTACGTCTTGAGTAAGGTTGATATTGTCCTGCTGGTGCTGGCCGCTTTTGGCGCCTGGAGCGGATACAGGGAGGGCTTTTTGATGGAAGTGATTTCCCTTTTGGGTATCGTGCTCGGAGTCCTTCTTGCCTTCAAGCTGATGGGCGAGGGTATGATCTTTCTCGAAGAGAGATTCGACGTGAATCGTACCGTCCTGCCTTACGTTACATTCATGGTTATTTTTTTTCTTGTAGTTATCGGCGTCAGGATGTTGGGCTCGCTGGTGAAGTACTCGATAGACAAAACCTTTCTTGGTTCCGCCGACCAATCCCTTGGAGCTGTCGTTGGAGCGCTCAGAACGCTGTTCATGCTTAGTGTTTTTATCTGGATTCTCGACTCGTTGAAGATTACGCCTCACGCAGAATGGATTGAAGACTCCTGGCTATATCCGTTTACTGCGCGCCTGGCTCCTACCATTGCCAATTGGACGGGTCAGTTGATTCCTTTTTTCAATGAGATATTCAGGGAGTTTTGACCATCAGGCGGCGGGAACGAACGTGTCACGCATCTTGTTTGTACCCTATGCAAAAAATGATTACTTAACAGAGATTTTATTATGGCCCTTAATGTAAAGGAGGAAGGCGGTTTCAAATTTGTGGACGAGGGATCGGGCCAGGTCCTGATGCTATTGCACGGACTTTTCGGTGCGCTCAGCAACTGGGAAGGGGTCGTGAATCGTTTCTCGCGTCAGTTTCGTGTTGTCATCCCGATGCTTCCGATATATGAAATGCCGATCAAGGAGGCCGGGCTGGAAGGCCTTCAGAAATTCGTGGAAGATTTTGTGGCGTTGAAGAAACTGGACCATATGATCATCATGGGTAATTCGCTTGGCGGCCACGTCGCCCTGCTCTACACGCTGCACAATGGCACGAAAGTGGATAGGCTTATCCTGACGGGAAGTTCAGGCCTGTTTGAAAACGCCATGGGAGGTTCATATCCACGGAGGGGAAGCTATGATTACATACGCGAAAGGGTGGCTTATACTTTCTATGATCCTGCAGTGGCCTCTAAGGAACTTGTTGACGAGGTCTTTGAAACGACGAAGAGCATTCCCAAGTGCATGAGAATCGTAGCGATAGCCAAATCAGCCCAGCGTAATAACCTGGCAAATGATTTGCCTAATATCAAGGTTCCCACACTGTTGGTTTGGGGATTAAACGATACAATCACCCCTCCCATGGTGGCATATGAATTCAACCGGCTTATCCCCAATACTGAACTTCGGTTTATTGACCGCTGTTGTCACGCACCAATGATGGAGCACCCAAATCTCTTCAATGAAGTTGTTGACCAGTTCTTGAACAGAAACGCCGCATGATTGCCCAGGAATTAATTAACCACATGGTTCCACCGCTTAAAGTCTCAGACGACGCCCACAAGGCCATTGTCTGGATGGAGGAATTCCGGTGCAACTACCTGCCCGTGGTTGACGACGGTGAACTGCAGGGTTTTATTTCAGAGGAGATTATCATTGAGTCGAATGAAATTGAAAAGAATGTGGGGTCGTTCCAGCTGGTGGCAAAAACGTGTGCCGTTTCAATGGAAGCCCACTTCTTCGACGTGCTTCGCGTGGCAGGTGAGCACAGGATTAACATGGTAGCCGTTCTGAACGAATCTGAAAAATACTGCGGCATTATCACCGTTCAGGATGTGATGGCTTCGTTTGCCCAGTCGGCATCTGTACAAATGCCCGGCGGGATTCTTGTGCTCTCGATGGATTTGATCGATTACTCGCTGGCAGAGATTTCCCGATACGTTGAAGAGAACAATGCAAAAATCATCAGCAGCACGTTGGTTGAAGATGCGCTTGACAAGGGTAAGATCAAATTGACATTGAAAATCAATCAACTTGACCTTTCCCGGATTGTGGCTACATTGGAGCGCTTCGGCTACCGGGTAATCGGCCGCTACCAGGAAGATGCGCGCGACGACGACTCGAAAGAACGCCTGGAAATGCTGATGAAGTACTTGAACATGTAGGCGCTCACTTGACAGTGTAATCGTTCTCTTTCAAGTCAACACTTCCCTGCCTCCGCACATCAAAACGTCAGCACCTACTCGCTCTTGAGGTTATCAACCGGTCTCACAAAAGCTGCGCGCCACGTTTGCGACCCGATCGTGATCGTTCCAAAGAAAATAAGGGCCAAAACGCCAAGGCCGATTGTTGGGAGATCGACATTTACGTGGTAGGCCATCTGTTCCAGCCACAGGTTGTTGAGAAAGTAGGCGGCAGGAGCAGCCAACAGGATTGACACGATGAGAATGGCAACAAATCCTTTCGACAACAGGTAGATCAGGGCACCTTCGCTGCTGCCCAGAACCTTGCGTATGGAAATCTCCTTGATCCGGGTTTCAGTTGCGTATGTCGCCATGCCGAGCAGTCCCAGGCATGAAATGAAGATGGCGAGTACGGCTATCACAGAAAGCACACTCACAAGATCGCCGAACAAGATGTCGTATTGCTTATGTACTTCAGCATGGAAATCCATGTAATCCACTTTCATTGATGGATTTACGCGGGCCCAGGCAGCCTCAATCTCATCGCCAGCCTGCTCATACGTGCCATTGTACTTCACTTGCAGTAAGCGGAATTCGCCAGGGTTGTAGATCAACACCATCGGGGTGAGCTTCTCCATCAGCATCTCGTGGTTGTAGTCTTTCACAACGCCGATAATTACCAGCCGGCTGGAGTCTTCGCGGCGGTAAAGCTCCTTACCAAGGGCAGCCTCCGGAGATTCGAAAAGGAATTTTTTGACCGTAGCCTCGTTGATGACAATAAAGTTTTTGTTTGATGCGCCGTGCACAGGGTCAAAAAACCGGCCGGCCCTCAGTGACACTTCCATGCTTGTGAGGTAGTCTTCATCTACCGAGTAGTAATTCACATCTGTCCATGTCTTTTCGTCTGGTTTTCGCTTATAGTCGGCTCCAAAGCTGAAGCCGGCAGCAGGGATGTGCGACACTGCGGTGACGCTTTCGATGCGACTTGATTTGACAAGTTCATTCTTCAGGACCTGGTGGTCGCTATCGTTCAAGCTTACAACCAGCCGCTGCTCCATTTTAAACCCATGGTCTGCGCGGAGGAAAAGCTGCAGTTGGTTGAATGCAACGACAGCCGAAATGATGAAGATCAGTGAAAATGTAAACTGAGAAACCAGTAGTGTTTTCCGCAGCCGGATGCCCGAGAAAAGCTTCATCGTGCTCATGCTCTTCAGGGCTTTCACGGGCTGGAAGCCACTCAATACGACGGCGGGAAAGAACCCCGCAAGAACACCTACTAGAACGGCGAAGGCAAGAAAAGCCAGTCCAACCGCATAATTGATCTCCAGGTCCCAGCGAAACATGCGCGCAATGCTGAGCTGGAGCATCAGCGGTTTCAGGATGACGAGAAGAACGAGTGCGGCGATCAACGCGAAAACGGAGACAATAATCGATTCTGAGACGAACTGTACGAAAATCTGCCAACGAGCAGCTCCTGTAACTTTCCGAACGCCGATTTCGCGTGCACGGGTCATGGAGCGTGCGATTGAGAGGTTCGTGAAGTTGAAGCACGATGTCAAAAGGACCACACCGGCAAGTCCGATAAAAAAGTAAACAAGTAACCAGGGCAGAACTGGACCTATTGCATTGTTGATCACATGACCGGGTGTGATGGAAAGAAGGTTCTGGGGAACGAACTTGACGCCGGTTTGCGCCTCTGGATTGGTTATGGCTGCATTATTCTTCCTGGCGATATCGTCGAGATGCGATTGGATCTCTTCAATCTTCCTGTCTTGCTCAAGTTGGATGTAGACCCAGCCTGTCCATAGCGCGTACCAGTTTTCGGAGTCATCCTTGAGCGGACCGTCAAGACCCTGGTTTTGCTCTCCTGAGATAAGCCGTTTTACTGTTGACATGCTGGCGAGGGCGTCAAATGCAATGTGTGTCTTATTGCTGGCCTCCCTCATCACGCCGGTTACTTTGTATGGGCCTTCCTTTCCGACCTTGAAGGATTCTCCTACAGGATTTTCCTGTTTGAATAATTTCCGGGCAGTTTTTTTCGTAAGAACAACTGAATAAGGATCAACGAGCGCTGTGGCCGGATCTCCGTACTCCAGTTCATACCCGAACATTTCAAGAATCTCAGGATCCGCAAAGTATCCAGCGACAGGTATGTTCACATTCTGCACAAGCTCCAGCCAGATGTTGCCAAAACCGCGCTTGATGCGAACGGCTTTCTCAACTCCGGTGTAATCATTCAGGAGCGCGTGACGCAAGGGCATGGCGGACGTTGATTGTTCCGACCACTCCTCACCACCTGGCCCGATAGGAACACTGTTGATGCGGTAGATCCGGTCAGCCTTCGTATTGTACCTGTCGTACTGCATCTGGTCCGCCACAAGCATGATGATGCACATGGAGAGGGCCATGGCGACGGCAAGTCCGAAGACGTTGATAACGGAAAAGAAACGATGCCGCAACAGGCTGCGAAAGGCTGTTCTTAGATAATTGCGAATCATAAATGGTTGGATTTCGGCCTCCCATGCTGAGACGCCTTAATGTACGGAGGGTTACTTGAGTTCCCGCCTGATAATGAAATAGTAGATCAGGAAACCAAGAGATACAGAGACAAAGAAAAGCCCGAAAGGCAATGGCGAGTTTCCGTAGCTGGGCACAAACTCCATCAGCACGAAGGATAGTCCACCGAAGAAGAAAATAAGTCCCCATTTCAGAGAGGCATACTTGTTCTCCTTATGATCCTGGTTGCGAAAAATGGATTGTGTGTCTTCGTTCACAAAGCCCTTTTCGATCATCTTCTTCTTCAACATGTAGTCGGTCATTACGCGTGTGAAAAAGTAAAGCGCAGCGCCAAAGCTTCCCAATATGGAGACAGGCATCAAAACTTCATTTGTTGTCATTCGTCAGTTGATTAATTGTTCATGAGGTAAGACACACACCCCGGCCGGGATGTTGCAGTTGGAACTAAAACTCACCGATTTGTCCTGAACTGTCGAATGTGTGCACCGGGCCGGCCGCCAGCCGCCGAAAAAAGCCGTTCCTACTGCAACATTTCCGCTAAATCCGTGTCTAAATCCTCAATGACAGATGACCGGACCCTGGTTTCAGGGGTCCTCCGCGGGGAGGAAGCCGCCAGCCGGTGCCTGATCCGGAAATATGAGCGCCTGGTGGCTCACATGGTTGGACGCCTTGTGAAACAGGATGAGGACCGGGAGGAGATCTGCCAGGACGTTTTTTTGAGAGTATTTCAGCGTCTTGCTGAGTTCAGTTTCCAGTCGAAGTTGAGCACATGGATAGCAACCGTTGCCTACAGGCATGCAATCAATCACCTGCGTAAGCGGCGGATGAAATTCGTAGAAATTCCTGAAGGAGCTGACAATGCAGAGCGCCTTGTGGTGCGGGAGGATCCCCTGGAAATCCTTGCAGTGAAAGATGAAGAAGAGCAAGTGCTGATCTTTGTCGAAGAGCTCCCTGCGCACTATAAGGCAGTATTGACACTCTACCACCTTGACGGAATGAGTTATGCTGAAATCGGCGAGGTGATGGGGATGCCTGATGGAACTGTGAAAAACTACCTGTTCCGTGCACGGGCAATGCTGAAAGAAAAAGTGATACAATATTTTCAAAGAGAGATTGCATGAGCGATAGCGAAATTCAGGACAGATTGCAACGAGGTGAGTTGGTTTCCGGCCCTGCCGGGTCGGCCTATCAGAAGGTGTTTAATGCACTTAGCCGAGAACCGCAGTTTGTGTTGCCTCCTTCCTTTGCCGATCGTGTGATGCTCCGCTTAATAGCCCCGCCAACCAAGTCACGCGATATGCTGTGGTTCTCTGCGGGACTTGCAGCCTGTTTCGTTGCTCTGAGTGCCGCCATATGGTTAAGCGGCGTAACGGTCAACATCAACATTCCGCACGCTATAAAGGACTCCTCCGGGTTCATCCTATTGGGCATGTTGTTGATAGTGGCCCTGCACTTACTGGACCGTCGACTGGTCAGAAAGATGACCTGATTACTCGAACGGTACGCGCGCTGTGAGCCCTGCATAAAAGTTGATTGTAGGAGCCGCATTGTAGTAACGGCCCGCAGAGGCATTTAGGTCATTGCCAAGACTGTAACGTTGGTTTAAGGCGTTGTCAACGCCAGCGTAGATGTTGAGAGGTAATCGCCCTTTCAATTTCAACCCAACCCTCGTACCGAGGAGAAGCAGGTCGGCGGCAAAATCCGTGTTTGCGTCGTTCAGGGGAATCCGATCGGTAAATGTTGCGGTTACCTGCAGATATCCTCCCCCTTGCGTTTGCAGGTCAATGCCAGCAACCGCCGTCCAGGGCGGCACCCCGGTGATTTGATTTCCGGAAAAGTCGGCGCCGTCGTTCTCATAATTTCCAAAATGAAAGTTGCTGTAATTCGCGGCGGCTGTGATTCGAATCTTGTTTACGACGCTGTTCAGATTCTTAGTCCAGGTTCCATGCAACTCCATCCCCTGTTGTTTCGTGTCACCAGCATTCACATAGTAGTCGGCACCTGACGAGTCGCGTTGCAGCACGATCGCGTTGACAAGGCGAAAATCATAGAGTGCAAGGTGAAATGCCAGGGCAGCTCCGATCCTTCCGTTCAGCCCGGCTTCGTAACTCCAGCCGGACTCGGGCTTTAAAGTGGAATTGTAAATCCCGGTTGAAGGAAGCACTTCCGAGACTGTTGGTGGTGAAAACCCCCGGCTTCCCGATACATACACGGAATACGAGGAGGACAGTTCCTTGTACAAGGCCAGCCGTGGCATCATTTCCGGATTGAACGACTGAAGGGTAGTAGCTGGAGGCCCGGGGACTGTACGTGCGTCTTTCAACTCAAGGTAATTCAGGCTTGCCGCAGCTACTGCCCGCCATCCACCTTTCAATTTGATTTCTCCTTGTAAGAAACCCATAACTTGACGTGAAGTCACCGCATCTTGAGAGATGATTTGCATTCCGGGTGTGCCACCTGCATTGTTGCGAACCAGTATCGGCGCTTCATACTGCTGGTATTCGCCACCAAATACAATAGCTGTAGTTCGTTCCTCTGCAACATGCTCGAACTCGTTGGTTTGCCTGATGGCGATGTTTTTCTCATCTCTGGTCTCATAGTTCCGGATCGCCGGATTCTGAAATCTGGTGGTGGAACCGGCAACTCCCACCGCGCTCCGCCATGTCTTGCTCCATTGATGTTCAAAATGGATACCAGAGAAGTAAGTGTTGTTGTTGACTGAAGTTTGTTGCTCGACGGCACCAGGCCCGGTCGGAGTGGCCGGTCGGGCCTGGCTTGGGTCAGCGAAGTATTGTGCCTCGTTTAACCCCCCTGGCGTTTGATAGGACAAATCGGAATGGAGCACGGCAAACTGTATGAGGTCCGACGGACTGATTGGAAAAGCGAGGTCAGCCACGAAAGCATTTCTTTCGAACGAGCTTTGTTCACGATAGCCATCGGATTGTTGCCTGACAAACTGGACGCGGGAGCCAATTGCGGTAACGTCAGCGCCGAATCTTGCCGAACCGAATGATCCGTATTGGGCAGCCAGCCCAAGGCTGAATCCCTCCAACGCGGGTGTGCGCAAAAGTACTGCCCCGCCGGTTCCGGCTCCGTACAGGCTGGCAGCAGGCCCTTTGATTATCTCTGCTCTTCCGACAGCCTGCAAGTCAAAAAGATTCAGGTAGGTGTTGCCACCGCCGTCGGTGAATGGCAGCCCATTCCAGTAAAACTTTACGTTGCGAACTCCAAATGGTGATCGAAGCAGACTTCCGCGGATAGAGAATCTATAGCTCCCCGGCGACCTCTCCTCCATCCTAATGCCAGGCAGCATGTTGAATGCAGGCAGGAGCGAGACCGGGCTAAATCGTTCGAATGCTTCACTTTGAAGAACCTGCACCGATGCGGGAATTTCAGCCGCATTGCGTTCCGCAGCGTACGCCTCCACAGCAAGTTCCTCAAGCATTCGCACGGAATCTTCCCCAGTTTGTGAAACAGCCATTGTGCAGGGGACCAGGAGAAGTAAGGTAAAGATTGCCTGGTGCTTATGTCGAGGCATGGCTTACGGCATCAGAACTTCGCCATCACTTCTTCCACGGTCCGTGCAAAACTGAATAGCCCCAGCAGCCGGAGCAGCACGCGATCCACTACCGTGTCTGGGCACGATGCGCCGCTGGTGAGGATAATCCTGGCCGGCTGCCTCGTGGGAAGAAAATTGTAAGTGGTCTGCTTCGTTTTGGTGGGATAATCGAAATGATGAATCTCGTCTTTGGAAACTATTTCTGTTTCTGAATTTATGAAGTAGGTAGGGAACTTTCGCGCACAAAGTTCGGCAATGTGTGAGGTGTTGGAACTGTTGTAACCGCCGATGACAATGGCCAGGTCAGCGTCAAGCTTTAAGAGTTCATACGTTGCATCCTGGTTGTCATTGGTTGCGTAGCACAGCGTGTCACGTGTGTCGGCAAAGTGCTTGTGAACCTGGTCTTCACCATACTTCCTGATCATGATTTGCCTGAGGAAATCGGCGATTGCCGCGGTTTCCATGGCAAGCATGGTAGTTTGATTGACTACGCCAATTCGCTCAAAGTGAATTTCTGGTTGAAATCCGATTGAATACTTTCCCTGGTATTTTTCATAGAACTCTGCCCGTGTCTTGTTGCCCAGGATAAAATTGCTGAGTTCAACGGCATCATCCATGTCTCGGACTACGACAGAGGGCGCGCCCTGCGCACTGTGGGAGAACGTTGCGCGTGTCTCTTCGTGTTTCGGCTTGCCGTGAATGACTACGGTATATCCGTCCTGCCCGAGTTTCGCTGCCCGATTCCAGACCTTTTCAACAAACGGGCAAGTGGTGTTGTAGGGCTGGATATTTATCCCCCTGTCTTTGAGTAGTTCCTCGATTTCGCGCGTGGTACCAAAGGCAGGGACGATGATCACATCGGAAGCATGAATGTCCTCCCATGGCTTGAGTTGGGTGCCGTCCGTGTCCATGATGAATTCAATACCGCGATCCTGCAGGTCCCGGTTAACCTCGGGGTTATGAATCATCTGGCTGAGGAGGTAAACTTTTTTCCCGGGGTTTTCCTCAAGGGCTTTGTAACTCTTTTCAATGGCGTTCTCAACGCCGTAGCAGAAACCAAAATGCCTTGCAAGGGCAAATTGAACCGGACCGAAGTCGAGCCAGGTAGGTGTAAAATCCTGCTTACGCAGGTCCTTTGAACGGCGATATTCTTTTACCCGGCTGGTGAGCAAGGAGCGGTAGTGTGCAGGTATTTCAAATTTCTTGATAACGCGCGGTTTGACGTCAAAGGTAAAGGCTTTCGGGCTTTTTGTTCACTTTGAGAGAACTGTAGTGACTGAGGTTCTCGAAGTCAAAAAAGCCCTGCCAAATTTTCCTCCGGCAGGGCTGTCTGTTGGATCAGGCGGCTCTTGAAAGCTTGTCCTCCCGGACCTTGTCGGTGTGGACTTCCTTTGAGCGAACGTCGAACCAGCGTACTTCGACGAGGTTCTTCTTCAGGTACTTCAACACTTCCATCACTTTGCCGTCCACACGATTGCGGACACGCTCGCCTTTCTTGAACATTCTCCTCATATCTGGTAACGATTTTAAGAATTGAAAACTGAAATCTAGATTCTCACCGTATAGATGTATTCACGGGAGAAATTCTCATAAACGCCGGCAAACGTGATCAACTCGCCGGGCTTCTTGTTTTTAATAATGTCATTTACCTCTTTGACCGTTCTTACAGGTTTATTGTCAATCGAAGTAATCACGTACCCTTCACGCATGTCGGTGTAACGCGCCACTTTTCCATTGCCCAACGCTTTGACGCGCACGCCAGCTGCAATATCAAGACGCTTTAGAGTCTTGGCATCTGTCTCTTCCAGTTCAATGCCTAGTGAAGCTACTGTGTTTGGTTCTTCTCGCTTCACGGCGCCTATGCTGCCTTCACGGTTCTTCAGCGTTACAATAAGTGTCTTCTCTTTGCCTTTGCGGTTCACTACAACGCTCACTTTGTCGCCGGGCCGCTTGCGGCCGATGTACTCGATGAGGGCAGTGCTCGATTTGATCGGCGTACCATCGAGTTTCACGATTACATCGCCCTGCATAATGCCCGCCAACCTGGCAGCGCTCTTTTCTTCCATGTCGCCAAATCCGCTGACAAATGCACCTTCATTAACGGTCAAATCCTCCTGTCTTACAAGGTCACTGTTCACGCTGCCGACCTGGACGCCAAGCCAGCCGCGCTGCACAGAACCATATGTTAGAAGGTCCTCGACGATTTTGCTGACGATGTTGGATGGAATTGCGAATCCGTAGCCGGAGTAAGCTCCGGTCGGGCTGGCAATCGCCGTGTTAATGCCCAGAAGTCCGCCCGACAAATTGACGAGGGCACCGCCGCTGTTGCCAGGATTGATGGCAGCATCGGTCTGGATGAAAGATTCAATGGCTGTATTGCCGGATTCAGCGCGTTCACTTGCGTTGATGATATTGATGTTGCGACCTTTCGCGCTGATAATCCCTGCTGTAACCGTTGAGTTAAGGTTGAACGGATTGCCAACCGCAAGCACCCACTCGCCTACCTTCGACTCATCCGAGTTGACAAAAGAAAGGTATGGAAGGGATTTCTGGTTGATCTTGACCAGCGCCAGGTCTGTATCAGGATCTGTCCCGATAACCTCTGCCTTGAATGACCGGTTGTCAAAGAGTGTGACATCCACGATATCGCTACCCTGCACAACATGGTTGTTTGTTACGATGTAACCATCTGCATTGATAATGACGCCGCTTCCCGAACTTTGGCTGGGGCGTTGCCGCATCTCGGGGCCAAAGAAAAACTGGAAGGGGTCTGTAGATTCTGGTGTGCTCTTGCGTGTTGTCGCACCGTGCGAAGTTGAACGGATGTGTACCACCGCGCGGGTAACTTTTTCGGCGGTTGCTGAGAAATCGAGAGGAACCACCTCGCCGTTGTCGTTCCTGGTGAATGCTACCTGTGATACAGGGTTTGAAACATGTTCGATCCGAACGCCCTCATTCGGTTTAAAGTAGTGGGTAACAGTTAACGTAAGTATGCTGCCCAACATGGCAGCCACAACAAGCAATCCAAATCGCTTCATATCAACTTTTTTTGAAAACTTCATTAAAAACTGTGCCAGAACCCTTTTTTGGCGCATTTAGAGGCATTTGCATGACATTTTTTCAGGGTATTCTGAATACGATTTTCAGGCCCGAATGGTTCAAAAAAAGGTCCTATTTCTTGACCAATTCACCCTTCTGGTACGTGTATTCCAGCGTCTTGTTTCCATCGCGGTCGTACCATTTTGAAATCCCTTCCCGCAAGTCGTCTTTGAAGTACCCCTCTTCCATAAGTTTCCCGTCAGGGTAGTACTTCCGGAGAATGCCATCGAGCTTGCCATTCAAGTAGTAGCGCTCTTCCTTGAGTCGCAATGGAGAGTATTCCACATACTTTCCATGACGCTGGTCATTGTGATAAAAGCATCGCACCGTCACCGTATTGCTGGTGTTGAATTCCATGTACAAGCCTTCCTTCTTCCCACGCATGTACGTAGTCAGCCGGTACACACGCTCGTCTTCCGTATAGTCGGTCCAGACACCATCCTTCTTGCCGTTTAGATAATAACCGATGGCGGTCAGACGTCCGGCAGCGTCAACGATTTCCGTGCGCACCAGCCCCGGAGTGTCGTCAAACTCTTCCTTGACTCCCTGTATCACCTCGGCACCCTGTTCGGTTGACTGCCCTACACAACCCGTCAGCGCCAGCAACAGAATTACAGTGTACTTCATAGCCATTAAAAACTGTATTTGATTTTCAAGATCCGATTTCTTCCACAAGCCCCGATCGCCATAACCAGCCTGCCTAAGAGCCTGCCCTGAGTTTGGCGAAGGTGGCACCACATTATTTGCAAATTATGGCGTTAATTTAGGAAAGACGATGGAAATGCAAGGCCAGGTTGTTTTGAAAAGCGGGCGGGATGCTTCCGTCCGGCGTTTTCACCCCTGGATTTTTTCCGGAGCCGTTCATACAGTAAAAGGTCAGCCTGCAAACGGCGACTGGGTGAGTGTTTGCGATTCCCGAGGTGAAGTGCTGGGCCATGGCCACTACCAAAAGGGCACCATCACCGTCAGGCTCCTGAGCTTCGGCAACGTACCACCAAGTCCATCGCATTACGCAGACAGGATATCGCGTGGTCTTCAACAACGGATCACTGCCGGTGTCGTTCGTCCTGGTACCAATTGTTACCGCCTCGTCCATGGTGAAGCCGATGGATTGCCCGGGCTAATCGTGGATTACTATGACGGCGTTGCGGTAATACAGCCTCACAGTGCGGGCATTCACGCCGACAGGAACAGGATCTCCCGTGCGCTGCAGGAAGTACTCAGGGATGACCTCAAGGCCATTTATTACAAAGGCATGTCTTCCGGCGAAGGAGTTTCTGCAAGCGAATACCTGTTCGGGATGGTTGTGGTGCCACACATCGTTATGGAGCATGGAAACCAATTCCAGGTGGATTGGGAATCCGGACAGAAGACAGGATTTTTTCTGGATCAGCGCGAGAATCGCCACATGGTCGAGACGTTGTCAAGAGACCACACCGTGCTGAACACCTTTTGCTACACCGGGGGATTTTCTGTGTATGCATTGCAGGGCGGGGCAACCCTTGTGCATTCGGTCGATGCATCTGAAAAGGCAATTGAATTGGCCCGTAAAAACATTCAATTGAACGACTTCGATGCGAACAGGCACACCTGTACGGTAGGCGATACATTTGATTTCTTGTCCGGCAAGAAAGACCAATATGACCTGATCATCCTTGACCCGCCTGCATTCGCCAAGCATAAGGACGCAAAACACCATGCGATGAAAGGATACCAGAGGCTCAATGCGGAGGCCATGCGCGTAATCCGCGCTGGCGGTTTGCTGTTCACCTTTTCGTGTTCACAGGTGGTGGACAGGCAGTTGTTTTACGACACAGTAGTTTCTGCTGCCATTCAAGCAGGACGCGAGGTTAAGGTGTTATCGGTGCTGTCACAGCCTGCCGATCACCCTGTGTCATTGTTTCACCCGGAAGGCGAGTACCTCAAGGGGCTTGTGCTTCATGTCTATTAGGAAAGCTGGCCTCTCTGGTGTGCCCACGATTTGTATCTTTGAGGAAATCACCCAAACAGAATCATGAGAAAATACATCATCTGGATTGTTCTGGCCATTCTGGTCCTACTCGGTTTTTCGTCTTACAACAGTCTTGTGGGCAAGCAAGAGAACGTGGGCCTGGCCTGGGGTAATGTGGAGTCGGACTACCAGCGTCGCGCAGACCTCATCCCCAACCTGGTCAACACGGTAAAGGGCTACGCCAACTTCGAACAGCAGACGTTGACGCAGGTAATCGAAGCGCGCGCCTCGGCTACCCAGGTGAAGATTGATGCTAGCAACCTGACACCGGACAACATCGCAGCGTTTCAG
>Ga0187893_10000373_pt1 | contig 116756 bp, 122 predicted proteins | sample MA1701074metaG_FD_139574 | JGI IMG/M metagenome (GOLD analysis project Ga0187893, IMG submission 139574) | White microbial mat communities from a basaltic lava cave in the Kipuka Kanohina Cave System on the Island of Hawaii, USA - MA170107-4 metaG ...
CCATCCTCATGCACAGTCAAGTACAATACATGGCTACATACGCGCCCCGCCCCCAGCCACTCAACCACAGGATCTCAAAGCGCTTTCCCGCCCCGAGCACACAGATTTCGCCGGGAACTTCGGATTAAATTACCACTCGTAGGAGACCACATGGCCGCCAAGCTGCTCGAACCCGTCCACCCCGGCGAGATCCTCTACGAGGAATTCATGAAGCCCATGGCCGTGAGCATCAATGCGCTCGCGCGCGAGATCGCCGTGCCGCCCAACCGCATCGGGGACATCGTCAACGGCAAGCGCTCGATCACTGCCGACACCGCGGTCCGCCTTGGCAAGTATTTCGGCGTGTCGCCGGAGCTCTGGCTCGGGCTGCAGGTGGACTACGACCTGCGCGTCGCCAGGCGCACGACCTGGCTCAAAGCCGCGCCGCGGGTCCGGGCCCATTCGGCGTAGCCAGGAGCGCGTTGTCAGCCGAGGAACTGCAGCACCGCCGGCACCTGCCGCCGCAGGAGCGCGTTCCGCAGCGTCCACTCCTCCTGCGGCGCGAGCCGCTCGGGGAAGCGCACCTCGCCGCCGGCGAGGAGCGCGACCGGCACGCCGTCGCGATAGAGCACGCGGTTCCCGGTCAGCGCGGGCAGGCGCGCGCCCGGGGTCAGGACCCCGACGAGGTTGAGCGGGTCGGCCCCGCTCAAGGATACGAGCGTTCCGTCGCGCTCCGCGCGCCGCACGTCGCGCAAGGCGCCGACCGCCTCGGGCAGCGCGAACTGCTCGCCCGACGCGCCGGCGACGAAGCGACCGCCGCGGATCTCGCCGCGCGCCTCGAGGCGGCGCAAGGTGCGCAGCAGGTCGCGCCACGGCGGCAGCCAGTCCGCCTCCCGCTCGGCGAGCCGCCAGAAGACGACGCCGTAGCGCTTGAGCAGCGTCCGCGCGACGTGCTCGACGACCTCGGGCTCGCCGGTCGCACGGCGCGCGCGGGTCCTTGGCCGCACGAGCGCCCAGCGGCCCGCGTCCTCGATGCCGAAGAGCGCCGTGCGCCGGCGCCGCGTACGGCCGCCGAGCGGGCGCCGGCGGTCGACCGGCACCAGCAGCGCGCGCAGGCCGGCGAAGCCGTCGCAGTTGACCAGCCCGAGCGCGACCAGCTCGCCGAGCGCTTCCTCGACTTGCGTGCGCAGGAGCCCGGTCCCGTCGGCGATTTCTTCGAAGAACGAGGCGCCGTGCGCGGCGATGAAGTCGGCGACGCTTTGCGCGCGCGCGGAGAGCGCGGCTGGGTCCGCGCTCGCGGCGAGGGCGGTCCAGACCGAAAGGTTGCGGCGCCCGAGCAGGGCGACCGGCGTCGTGCGCACCGGCGCCGGCGTGCGGTCACCGCCTGGCCGCGCGGCGGCGAGGCGGGTCCATACGACGCGGCCGGCGAGGCTCAGCTCGTCGAGCCACGCGGGGTCGTACTCGTTGACCCGCGCCGGCAGGATCTCGGTCTCCCACGCCGCCGCCGGGGCCTCGAAGCCCTCGAGCTGCGAGACGATCGCGGCGAGCGCGTCGGCGCCCTCCACGCGGGCGTCCGCGGCGACGCGCTGCCAGCGCATGAGGAAGCGCAGGAAATCGCGCGCCTCGACCGGCTCGATCTCGGCGCGCAGGCGGTTGACCGTGTAGCGGTGGATGCGCGCGAGGAGCCGCCGCTCGCACCATTCGGTCGCGGCCGCCTCGGGCGTGTACCGGCCGCGCATCACCGCGCCCTCGGCCTCGAGCCGCGCGAGCGCGGCCTCGATCTCCGCGGCGGCGAGCCCGAGCGGCGCGCCGAGGGCCTGTGCGGTCACCGGCCCGAGGGCCTGCAGCCGGTCGCGCACGACCTCGACGAGCGCGTCCGCGCGCGTCCATGTCTTGCGGTACTCCGCCGGCGTCTCGATCGCCGGCGCGCGCGGCGCTCCCGGGAGCAGGGCTTCGAGCTCGGGCAGTCGCTCGGCCGCGACCCAGAGTTCCGACCCGAGCCGCGTCGCGCGCCGCGATTGCGCGAGCTCGTCCGCGTAGCCGCGCCACGCCCCCGCGAGCTCGTCGCCGGCGAGGAAGCCCAGCGTCGCGAGCGCGTCGGCGAGCTCGTCGGCGTTGCGGACGTCCGGCCACACCTCCTCGCGCACGCGCCGGATCGCCTCGGGGTCGAGGCTCCCGAGGTCGGCGGCCGTCTCGGGGTCGAGCCAGCGGCGCGCCATCACCGCCTGCGTGCGTCGCTCCTCCAGCGGCGCGTCGTCGAGGAACGCGTACGGCCGCGCGGAGAGGATCTCGGCGGCGAGCGGCGAGGGCTCGGTCAGCTCGCTTGCGACGACGCGGATCTCGCCGCGCTCGAGGCGGCCGAGCACCCGCTCGAGCCCGACGACGTCCATCGCCTCGTGCAGGCAGTCGGCGATCGTCTGCGCGACGAGCGGGTGGTCGGGGATCTCGATGTCGCCGGCGGCGAGGTTCTCCCCGCAGGCGACCTGGTCGGGGAAGATCGCGGCGAGGAGATCCTCGGCTTCCATGCGCTGGAGCTGCGGCGGGAGCTTGCGCCCGCCGCGGAAGCGCAGGAGCGCGAGCGCGACGGCGGCGTTCCAGCGCCAGCGCGCGGCGAACATCGGCGCATCGAGCAGCGCCTGCACGAGCAGCGGCCGGACGGTCCTGGCGTTGAGATAGCGCGCGACTTCCTCCAGCGCGAAGCTGTGGCTCGTAGACAGCGACAGGACGATCGCATCCTCGGTCGCCGCCGCCTGCAGCTCGAAGTTGAACTTGCGGCAGAAGCGCTTGCGGAGCGCGAGCCCCCAGGCGCGGTTGACTCTGCTGCCGAACGGGGCGTGGACCACGAGCTGCATCCCGCCCGACTCGTCGAAGAAGCGCTCGAGGACCACGGTGTCGAGGGTCGGCAGCGCGCCGAGCGCGGCGCGCGCCGCGGCGTAGTACTCGACGATCTGCTCCCCGGCCGGCGTCTCGAGGCCGACCTCGCCGACGAGGTGCGCCACCGCCGCGGCGCGATCGGGCGCCGCCTCGATCTCCGCGCGCAGGCGCGACACCGACTGCGACAGCTCCTCGCTCCGCGCCGGGGCCTCGCCGAACCAGAACGGGATGCCGGGCGGCGCGCCCTTCGCGTCCTCGACGCGCACGGTGCCGCGTTCGACCCGCAGGATGCGGTAGGAGGTGTTGCCGAGCTGGAACACGTCGCCCGCGAGGCTCTCGATCGCGAAGTCCTCGTTGACCGACCCGATGATCTGGCTCTGCGGCTCGAGCAGGACCGCGTAGTCGGCGGTGTCGGGAATCGTCCCGCCCGAGGTCACCGCCGCGATCGCCGCGCCCCGCCGCCCGCGGAGCACCCCGTTGACCGCGTCGCGATGGATGTGCGCGCTCCGCCGCCCGCGGCGGGTGGCATAGCCGTCGGCGAGGGTCCGGACGACCGCGGCGAACTCGTCGCGCTCGAGGTCGCGATAAGGCCAGGCACGGCGGCAGCGCTCGTAGAGCTCGTCCTCGCGCCATTCGTCGTGCGCGACCTCGGCGACGACCTGCTGCGCGAGCACGTCGAGCGGCTTCGCCGGGACGGCGATCCGGTCGAGCTCGCCGCGCCGCGCGGCGTCGAGCAGCGCGGCGGCGTCGCAAAGGTCGTCGCGCGACTGCGGGAAGAGCCGCCCCTTCGGCACGCCGCCGACCGCGTGGCCCGAGCGCCCGACGCGCTGCAGGAACGCGGCGATCGTGCGCGTCGAGCCGAGCTGGCAGACGAGATCGACGTCGCCGATGTCGATCCCCAGCTCGAGCGACGCGGTCGCGACGAGGACTTTCAGCTCACCGCGCTTGAGGCGCTGCTCGGCGGCGAGGCGCAGCTCGCGGGCGAGGCTGCCGTGGTGGGTGGCGACCAGCGTCTCGCCCAGCCGCTCGGAGAGATGCCGCGCCGCGCGCTCGGCGAGTCGCCGCGTGTTGACGAAGACGAGCGTGGTGCGGTGCTCGGTGGCGAGCTGCGCGAGCCGGTCGTAAACCTCGCGCCACATGTCGCCCGACATCACCGCCTCGAGCGGCGCCGGCGGCAGCTCGATCGCGAGGTCGCGGCGCTTGACGTGCCCGGTGTCGACGATGGTGCACGGCGCTCCGCCGGTCAGGAACCGGCCGATCTCGTCGATCGGCTTCTGCGTCGCCGAGAGCCCGACGCGCACGAGCCCGGGCCCGGCGAGCGCCGCGAGCCGCTCGAGCGAGAGCGCGAGGTGCGCGCCGCGCTTGTTCGGCGCGAGCGCGTGGATCTCGTCGACGATCACCGTGCGCGTCGTCCCGAGCATCGCGCGGCCCGACCTGCTCGTGAGCAGGATGTAGAGCGACTCCGGCGTCGTGACGACGACGTGCGGGGGGCGCTTGCGCATGCTCGCGCGCTCGCCCTGGGGCGTGTCGCCGGAGCGGACGAACGTGCGGACTTCGACGTCGGGGAGGCCGAGCGCCGCGAGCGCGGTGCGGATGCCGGCGAGCGGCGCTTCGAGGTTGCGCTGGATGTCGTTCGAGAGGGCCTTGAGCGGCGAGACGTACACGACGTGCGTCTCGTCGGCGAGCCCGCGCTCGACGCCCTCGCGGACGAGCGCGTCGATCGCGGCGAGGAAGGCGGCGAGCGTCTTTCCCGACCCGGTGGGGGCGGCGACGAGCGCATGCCGCCCGGACTTGATCGCCGGCCACGCCTCGACCTGCGAGGCGGTCGGCGCCGGAAAGGCGGAGCGGAACCAGCCGCGGACCGCGGGGTGGAAAAGTTCGAGAACGTCGGACATCGGCGGTGAAATCGCCGCGCAGCTGCCGCTCAGCCCTCGACCTTCACGCCGCGCCAGAACGCGATGTAGCCCCTGATGTTCGCCGCGGCCGGCTTGACCTCCGGGTAGTACCACGCCGCGTCCTTGCTGACCTGGCCGTCGACGACCACGTCGTAGTAGCTCGCGGTGCCTTTCCACCCACAGACCGTGTGGGTATCGCTCGGCCGCAGGAGCTCGCTCTTCACCGCCGCCGGCGGGAAGTAGCGGTTGCCCTCGACCGTCTCGCAGGCGTCGCTCTCGGCGATCACCGCGCCGTTCCAGATCGCGCGCGTCATGTCCGTTATAGTAGCGCGCGGTGGCGAACGAGATCTGGATCCACTACCTGAACGGCCCCGACGTCGAGCAGCTCGCGCTCTCCGACGACGAGATCCTCGCCGCGATCGAGGCGCAGCTCGCCGCACAGGGACGCGGCGAGACGGTCATCGAGCCGCGCACGCACCTCGTCCCCGACCCGGCTTTCAACGGTCATTTCAACGTCCTGCGCGGCTACGTCGCGCCGCTCGGCCTCGCCGGCGTCAAGATCGTCGGCGACTACGTCGGGAACTTCCGCCGCGGATTGCCGTCCGAGATGGCGCTGCTCAACCTGTTCGATCCCCGCACCGGCATGCCGCTCGCCGTCGTCGACGCGACCTGGATCACCGACGCGCGCACCGGCGCGGTGACCGCGATCGGGGCGAAGCATCTCGCGCGCAGGCGCGCGCGCGTGCTCGGGCACGTCGGCGCGCGCGGCACCGCCTACTGGAACGTGCGCCTGCTCGATCGCCTCTTCGGCTTCGCCGAGATCCGCGTCCATTCGCGGCGGCCGGAGAGCCGCGACGCTTTCGCCGCGCGCCTGGCGCGGGACCTCGGCAAGCGCGTCGTGGCGACCACCGACTGGGAATCCTGCGTCCGCGGCGCGGACATCGTCGTCGAGGCCTCGCGCCTCGACCGCCCCGAGCCGCTGCTGAAGACCGAGTGGATCGCGCGCGGCGCGTTCGTGGTGCCGTACGGGACGATGAGCGCGGTCGAGGACTCGCTCACCGACGTCATGGACAAGATGGTCGTCGACGACTGGGGTCAGGCGCGCGCCGGCCCGTTCGGCGCATTGCGCCGGCACGTCGACTCGGGCCGGCTGTCGGAGGCGACGCTGCACGCCGAGCTGGGCGAGATCGTCGCCGGCCGCAAGCCCGGGCGCGAGCGCGACGACGAGACCATCCTCTTCTGGCATCGCGGGCTCTCGCTTTCGGACATCGCGCTCGGCGCCGCGCTGCTCGAGAAGGCGAAGAAGAAGGGCGTCGGCACCCGGTTGCGGTACGCATGACGCACGCGGCGACCCGGCCCGCAGGCACCCCCGCGTGACCCCGATCGCGAACGCCCGCATGTACTCGCCGACGCCGGCGGCGAAGGACGCGTGGCGCGAGCTCGTCGGCTGGGTGCTCGCGCGCGCCGGGCTCGACTGGCCGGTGGTCGACCACGATCCGCCGGCGAAGCTCGCCGAGCTGTGGGCGCGCGACGACCTGGGCTGCGTGCAGATGTGCGGGCTGCCGTTCGCGCTGCGCACGCCGCAGCCGCGCCTCGTCGCCGCGCCGATCCCGTCGCGGCCGCGCTACGAGGGCCGGCCGGTCTACTTCAGCGACCTCATCGTGCGTGCCGACTCGCCGTTCGGCACGCTCGCCGACGCGGTCGCGCAGCGCGTCGGCTACACGCTCAAGGACTCGCAGTCCGGCTACGTCGCGCTGCGCCATCATCTCCTCGTGCGCCGGATGAAGGCCGGCACGGCCGTCGGCCCGCTCGTGACCGCGCGCCGCGTGCTCGACGCGGTGGTCGCCCGCGAGATCGACGTCGGGCCGCTCGACAGCTACGTGCACGACCTCCTGCGCCAGCACGAGCCCGCGCTGGCTGCGCGGGTGCGCGTGCTCGAGACGACCGACCCGGCGCCGATCCCCCCGTTCGTCGCCACCGCGCCGCTCGACGACGCGACGCTCGGACGGCTGCGCGAGGGGTTTCTCGCGGTCGCGCAGGAGCCGACGCTCGCCGCGGCGCGCGCCGCGCTCCTGCTGCGCGGCTTCGCGATCATGCGGCCCGAGGACTACGACGTGCCGCGCCGGCGCGCCGAGCGCGTCGCGGCGGCGGGCGAGGACTGGTGAGGGAAAGGAGCCGGCGATGAAGCGCTGCGTGATCGTCCTGGCCGCGGCGCTCTTCGCCGCGCCGCTCGCGGCGCAGGTGTACCCGTCGAAGCCGGTGCGCATCGTGAACGCGTTCGCGCCCGGCGGCCCCTCCGACCTCGTCGCGCGCACGGTCGCGCAGAAGCTGCAGGAAGCCTGGGGTCAGCCGGTGATCGTCGAGGCGAAGACCGGCGCCGCCGGCAACATCGGCATGGAGTTCGTCGCGCGCGCGCCGGCCGACGGCTACACGCTCGGGGTGGCGCCGACCGGCAACCTCGTCGTCAACCCGCACCTCTTCGCCAAGCTCCCGTACGACCCGTTCCGCGATTTCGCGCCCGTCACGCTCATGGCGACGGTCGAGAACGTGCTGGTGGTCCATCCCGACGTGCCGGCGAAGAGCGTGCCGGAGCTCGTCGCGCTCGCTCGCGCCCGCCCGGGCACGCTCAACTTCGCCTCGCCCGGGAGCGGCTCGCAGGCGCACCTCGCCGGCGAGCTCCTGAAGTCGATGACCGGGATCGACATCGTGCACGTGCCATACAAGGGCACCGGGCCGGCGCTGAACGACGTGATGGGCGGCCAGGTGACGATGATGTTCGCCCAGATGTCCTCGGCGCTGCCGCAGGTGCGCGCCGGGAAGCTCCGCGCGCTTGGCGTCGCGAGCCCGCGGCGCTCGGCCGCCGCGCCGGAGTTCCCGACGATCGCGGAGCAGGGGCTCGCCGGCTTCGAGGCGGTGTCGTGGTACGCGCTCGTCGCGCCGGCGGGCACGCCGCCGGAGATCGTGGAGAAGGTGCAGAAGGAAGCCGCGCGCGCGTTGCAGCTTCCCGACGTCAAGGAGCGCCTCGCCGCGCTCGGCGCGGAGCCGGTCGGCGGCACGCCGGCGGAGCTCGCCGCGCGCATGCGCACCGAGTCGGCGCGGTGGGCGGCAGTCGTCAAGGCCGCGGGGATCAAGGCCGACTAGGCACCCCGGGGTCGCTCGACGCCGGCCCGCCAGGGACCTTGGCTGTAAGTCGCCTGTATGTTGCGGCAGCGGATACTGGGTCCGCGTGGGTGCGTGCTGCTGCAGTGCGCAATCCGGCGGGAGTCCAGGCGGAGCCGGCCCATCGGAGCCGGCCCATCGGAGCCGGCCCATAGGCCACTGATAGATCGAAGGGTCTAGACCGTCGGACGCATTCCCAGCGCGCGTGGTTGTTCCCATGCTTGGCCCGTATCGCGAACGGATCTGACGAGGACACGACGCCGCCATGGCGAGCACCCTCCATACCGATCTCGAGCCGGCCCGGCCCGCAGGGGCCGAGGACGAGCACAGCATCCGCGAGGCGCTGCGCATCACGCTGCTGTTCGTCGCCGTGGTGATGCTGCTCCTGTGGGCGGGGATCGCCGATGCGGCGCCGGCATCCACGCACGAATTCCAGCTTTCCGTCCCGGCCGGCGCGCCGGGACCGAACCGGTAGCTCCCCGACCCTACGGTAGCAGCGCTCCTCTCTGCCTAGCGGTCGTCTTCCACCCGGCGGTGCGCGAACCGCGCCGCCGGGTTTTTCTTTCCGGTGGCGGAAACCTCGCGGCGATTCGCCGCGTGCGCGCGTGCGTCAGTGGCGCGGGTGCTGGCCGAGCGCGGTCGCGATCACGTTCTCGAGCTGCAGCCCGAGGCGGCTCGCCTCGATGACCGCCTGGGTGCGCGTGCTGACGTTGAGCGCGCGCAGGATCGCGGCGACGTGGATCTTCACCGTGCCCTCGGCGAGGCCGAGCTCGCGGCAGATGACCTTGTTCGGCTTGCCCTGCAGGATCAGCGCGAGCACCTGCGCCTGGCGCGCGGTCAGCCCGAGCTCGCGCGGCGTCGTGTGTGACGCCGCGGTGCCGTCGGCGTGCGGCCGCGGGGGGGCCGCCTCCTCGCGCGCGGAGAGCGCGACCGGCGGCAGGTAGACCCCGCCGGAGAGGACGAGGCGCAGCGCCTGGAGCATCACCTGGTTCGACGAGCTCTTCGGGATGAACCCCATCGCGCCGAGGTCGATCGCGCGCAGGATGTCCTCGCGCCGGTCGGAGGCCGAGATCACCACGACCGGGATCGACGGCTGGTCGGCGCGCAGCTCCGCGAGCAGGCTGAAGCCGTCGGCGCCGGGCAGGGTGAGGTCGAGCAGCAGGAGGCCGGCGTCGGGGTGATCGCCGACGAGGCGCCGGCCGTCCTCGGCCGTGCGCGCGTCATGGACCTCCACTTCGCCGTCGAGCTGCCGCAGCACGTGGTGCAGCGCCTCGAGGATGAGCGGATGGTCATCCACGACCAGGATCTTCAACATGCCCCTCTCTACGTCTGTCTTGTTGGTATTGCGGCGATGGTAGCACCCGTGCAAGTCAGTTGCACTGCGGCGACCGCTCCGGCCGGGCGCGCGCGGGACTATTTCACGCCCGTCGGAGTTCCCTCGCCCGGCGGGACTAGGGCGAGGAGCGGATACCGCGCGGCCGGGCGCCTGCGGATACTCGTTCTCGCACGGGGGCGGACCCCGAGGAGACGAACATGGCAGGCGACATCGAGATCGACTTCGACATCGCGACCGGCGCGGCGCCCGCGCCGCGCATTCCGCGCGCGGTCTGGATCAACCGGCCCGCCGCCGCCGAGCGCGGCGCGGTGCAGCCCGCGAGCGTGATCCTCGGCGCGGTTGCGATCGTCGGGCTCGCGGTGTTCGGCACGCTCGTCCTGCGCGGCGAGGCGACCGTGTTGCAGGTGTCGCCGGTGTCGCCGGCGCGCGCGGACGCCGCGGTCGAGACGACCGGCAACGGGCCCACCGGCTACTTCCCCGACGCGTTCGGACGCGTGGCAGGCGAGATCGAGCCGCTGCCGCCGACGTTCTAGGCGCCGGCGCCCCGCGCGCGCGCTTACCCCATCGGGCGTAGGCCCTGGGGTGGAGGACGCGCGAGGCCCGCACCCCTACGATCGGCGCCATGGAAGCACCGGGTTCCGCCATGCCGCCTTCGACCCGTTTGCGCACCCTGCCCGCGGCAGTCGCGGCGGCGCTTGCGCTGCACGCGGCGGGCGCGGTCGCGAATCCGCAGGGCGGGGCGGTGAAGGCGGGCGCGGCGACGATCAGCGCGAGCGGCAACCGCGTCGAGGTCATCCAGTCCTCCCCGCGCGCGGTCATCGACTGGCGGAGCTTCAGCATCGGCGCGGGCGAGCAGGTGAACTTCCGCCAGCCGTCGGCGGCGAGCGCGACGCTCAATCGCGTCACCGGCGGCGAGGCCTCGTCCATTCTCGGGCGCCTCACCGCGAACGGCACGGTCTATCTCCTCAACCCGAACGGCATCCTGATCGGGCCGGGCGCGAAGATCGACGTCGGCGGCCTCGTCGCGACGACCGCCGGCATCTCGAACGAGAACTTCATGGCCGGGAGGCTGAAGTTCGACCAGGTGGTGAACCGCAACGCGGGTGTCGTCAACCAGGGCGAGATCACCGCCCGCGCGGGCGGGCTGGTCGCGCTGGTCGCGCCGGGGGTGGAGAACTCCGGGGTGATCCGCGCCGGGCTCGGACGGGTCGTGCTCGCCTCCGGCAACGCCTTCACGCTCGATCTCTTCGGCGATCGCCTCGTGAGCTTCGCGGTCGACGACAGGGTCGCGGCGCGGCTCACCGACGTCGACGGCCGGCCGCTCAAGGCCTACGTGAACCAGGCGGGCCGGATCGAAGCCGACGGCGGCAGCGTGCTGCTCGCCGCGTCGGCGGCGAAAGCCGTACTCGACAGCGTGATCAACACGAGCGGCGTCGTGCGCGCGACGAGCTTCGTCGAGCGGCGGGGCGAGATCGTGCTGAGCGGCGGCGGCGAGGGCGTCGTGCGCGTCGCCGGCACGCTCGACGCTTCCGGCCGCGCGGCCGGCGCGACCGGCGGCAGCGTGAAGGTGTTCGGGGCCGAGATCGTCCTCGATGCCGGGAGCCGGATCGACGTGTCGGGCGATGCCGGCGGCGGCGCCGCGCACGTGGGCGGTGCGGGCACCTCGCGCACGACGATCGCGGCCGGCGCGAGCGGCGCGGCCGACGCGCTCGGGCGCGGTGACGGCGGCACGATCGTCGCGTGGTCGGACGGGGAGACGCGCTTCGCCGGCGCGCTTTCCGCCCGGGGCGGCGCCGCGGGCGGCGACGGCGGGTTCGTCGAGGTGTCGGGCCGGGGCTCACTCGAGTTCCGCGGCGCGGTCGATCTCGCGGCGCCGGCCGGAAAAGGCGGACGGCTGCTGCTCGACCCGGCGTTCCTCGTCGTGGACGCCCCGACGGCGGCCGCGGTCGGCAGCGTGCTCAGGACCGGCGCGACCGCGGAGCTCGCGGCGACCGACACGATCGAGGTGCGCGAGCGGATCGACGGCCGCGGCGGCGCGGCGGGCGGCGGGCTCAGGCTCGACGCCGGCAACGCGATCGTGGTCGACAACGATCTCGTCACCCACGACGGGCCGATCGTGTTCCGCGCCGGTGCCGGCGGCATCCGGATGAACGCCGGCCCGGCGAGCTCGGCGACCGGCGGGAACGGCGTCCTCGTGCACGCGGGCAGCGCGCCGATCACGCTGAGCGCCGCGGGGGACGTGATCGCGCAGCACCTGTCGACGAGCGGCGCGGTGACGATCGAGACCACGAGCCCCGGCCGCACGATCACGATCGGCGGCCGGATCTTCGCCGGCGACCGGGTGCTCGTCGGCGCGCCCGGCCGGAAGGACACGACCTCGATCCTCCTCCGCAGCGACATCCTCACCGCGAACGCCGACATCGAGCTGAACGGCCGGACGTGGATCGACCCGCTCGTGCAGCCGGGCGGAGCGAACGTCTATTACTCCGAGCTCTTTCGCCTGCGCACCGCGGCGAGGTACTACGAGAACCCGTTCGTCCAGGTCGCCGTCCAGACGACCGGCACGGGCAGCGTCCGGTTCAACGGCGACGTGCTGTGGGGCGGCCGCGGCGAAGCGGCGCTGCCGCGGCTGCGCTATCTCTACGACGTCTTCGTTTCGCCGGCGGCCGGGTTCGATCCGCGCAGTGCCGCCGCGGTGAGCGCGCTCCGCGACCAGCAGCCGGAGCGGGCCACCGGCTACTTCGCCCTGAACGTGCGCGTGGACGACGGCGCGGTGCGGTTCGGCGGCAACGTCGGGATGCTCGACGCCGCCGGCGCCGAGCGGTTCGTCCGCGCGCCGGTCAACTCGCTCGCCCGGACCGACACGCCGACGGTGCTCGCGGTCGCGGTGCAGACCGGGACGTTCACGCGTGCGGCCGGCACCGCGGACGTCGGCTTCGAGGCGACCTCGCAGGTGGTCGTGGGCCGCTTCCGCATCGTGAACCCGAACGCGGCCAACCCCGACTTCGAGTCGTTCGACGCGGCCGCCCCGGGGAGCATCTTCCGCACCGCCCCGGCGGGCCTGCGCCTTCTGCCGGCCGGCAACATGCCGAACGTGCTGGTCAGCTCGGGCGGCCCGCACCTGGTCGCGCCGAGCCCGCGGAACGTCGCCCGGGGCGCGGGCTTCGCGAGCCTCGGCCCCCTGCCGGAGATCGCGGTCGCGCCGGACGCGGCGGCCGTGCCGTCGCGATCCGTCGACGTTCCGGCGCCGCTCGCGCGCCCCGACGACGCGGCGGGCAGCGCGCGTGCGACGCTGCCCGACGATCCGCACCGCGCCGGGGCCGCGCGCGAGCGCGCCGCGGGCGGCGCCGCGCCGGACGCGTTCGAGGCGGCCGCACCGCTCGTGACCGTCGCGCCGGGGCATCCGGGCGTCGACCCGGACTACTTCTCGCAGGGGCCGTTCGACTTCGTCCGGTCGGTCGCGGGCCGCGCGGTCCCGTCGCGCTAGCCTCGACCGCAGCGTGGGCCCGAGCGTGAACTTCGCCCGCCTGGGCGCGCTGCTTGCCCTAGCGAGCGTCGCTGCGCTCGCGGCGGAACCGCCCGCGCAGCCGATCCTGCGCGTCGAGACCGACATGCACTCGGCGCTGGTGCGCCGGATCGCGGTCGACCCGGTGCGCGAGCGGATCGTCTCGGCCGGCGACGACAAGACGATCCGCATCTGGCAGCTCCCGTCGGGCCGCCTCGCCCGCGTGCTCCGGCTGCCGGTCGGCGCGGGCTACGAAGGGCGGATCTACGCGCTCGCCCTCGCGCCGGACGGCCGGACGATCGCCGCCGGCGGCTGGACCGGATGGGAGTGGGACCGCCAGGGCGCGGTGTATCTCTTCGACGCCGAGTCCGGTGAGCTCGTGCGGCGCATCGCCGGGTTTCCGGACGTCATCGGCGCGCTCGCCTTCTCGCCGGACGGCCGGCGGCTCGCGGTCGGGCTGCAGGGCGACGCGGGCCTGCGCGTGCTCGGCACCGCCGACTACGCGGAGATCGGCGCCGACGGCGAGTACCGCGACAAGGTGCTCGGCGTCGACTTCGATGCGCGCGGCCGCCTCGCGGCCGCGTCGCTCGACGGCCAGGTGCGCCTCTACGACGCCGACCTGCGGCTCGTCGGCCGCCGGCGGACGAGCCCCGGCGCCCAGCCGCTGACGGTGCGCTTTTCGCCCGACGGCGAACACCTCGCGCTGAGCTTCCACGACGTGCCCGCGCTCGCGGTCCTCGCGGCCGCGGACCTCGGCCTCGCCTACCTCCCGGACACCCGCGCGCTCGCGCACCACGCCAGGCTCACCGACGTGGCCTGGTCGAGCGACGGCGCGACGCTCTATGGCTGCGGCGATTACAGCGGGCCGGGTGCGAGCCCGATCCTCCGGTGGCGGGACGGCGGGCGCGGCGCGATGGACGCGCTGCCGACGGCGCGACAGCGCATCGCCGACCTCCAGGCTTTTCCCGGCGGCGGCGTCGCGTTCGCGGCCGAGGATCCCGCGGTCGGGGTGGTGGACGCCGACGGCCGGACCGCGTTCGTCCGCGGTCCCGAGCTCGCGGATTTCCGCGGCGTCGGGCAGGTCCTCGCGCTCTCGCGCGACGCCGCGCGAGTGCAGTTCGCGCTCGGCCGCGACGGCGAGCGGCCGGTGCGCTTTTCGCTCCCCGCCCGCGAGCTCGCGCCGGGGGCGTCCGGCGGCGAACTTGCGGCCCCGCTGACCACGTCCCCGCAGTTCGCGCTCGAAGGCTGGGACGGCACGCCCGCGCCGGTGCTGAACGGCGTCGCCCTGGCGCTCGATGACTACGAGATCGCGCGCGCCTACGCCGTCGCGCCGGACCACGCCACACTCGTGCTCGGAACCGAGTGGGCGCTGCGCGCCTACGACCGCGACGCGCAGCTCCGCTGGCGCGCCGACCTGCCCGGCGCGGTCCGCGCGGTCGCGGTCGCGCCGAACGGCCAGACCGCGGTCGCCGCGCTCTCCGACGGCACGCTCCGCTGGGTGCGGATGGAGGACGGCGGGGAATTTCTCGCGCTGTTCCCGCACGCCGGGAGCGGCGAGTGGATCGCCTGGACGCCGGAGGGCTACTACGCGTCCTCCAACGAGGGCGACAACCACGTCGGCTGGCATCTCAACCGCGGCAAGGCCGCCGCCGCCGATTTCTATCGCGCGGTCCAGTTCGAGCGGATCCTGTTCCGCCCGGACCTCGTCGACGAGAGCTTCCGCGGCCGCGGCCGCCCGGCCGCGACGCGGGGCGCGCGCGCGCTGGCGCGGTTCGACGTGTCGCAGCTCGCGGCGATCGCGCCGCCGCGGGTCGAGGTGCGGCTCGCGGGCCCGCCGCGGCCGGCGGACGGCGGGCGCCATCTCGCCACGCTGCGGATCGCGGCCGCGCAGTCCGCGGTGCCGATGGTCGAGCAGGTCGTCCTCGTGAACGGCGTGCCGGTCACCGCGACCGCCGCGCGCGACCTGCGCGAGGCCGAGCGCGCGGGCTTCGCGCGCGAGGTCGTCGTGCCGCTCGCCGCCGGCGAAAACCGCATCCGGGTGGAAGTCTCGAACGGCGCGGCGCTCGGCTACGCGGAGACGTTCATCGACGTGGCGGTAGCGCCGCCCGGCGTGCCGGCCGCGCCGCCGTCCGCCGGCGGCGATCTGTACGTCCTCGCCGTCGGGATCGACGAGTTCCCGGGCCTCAGGGACGCGAACCTGAGGTACGCGGCGCGCGATGCCCGCGCGATCGCGGCGCTCTTCGCTAGCGCGGGCGCCGGGCGCGGCGGCCGGGTGATCACCCGCGTCGTCGCCGGCGAAGGCACCGAGCGCCCCGGGCGCGCCCGCGTCATCGAAGCGCTCGACCTCCTCGCCGAAGTGCGGGCGGAGGACACGGTCGTCGTCTTCCTCGCCTCGCACGGCGTCAGCGACGCCGCCGGCAACTATTTCCTCGTGCCGGGCGACGCGCAGGCGGCCGACGTGGCCGCGGCGGTGCACGGGCGCGGCGCGGCGGCGCCCTCGCTCATCTCGTGGACGGTGTTCTTCGACGCGCTGCGACGCACGGCGGGACGCCGCATCCTGATCGTCGACACCTGCAACGCGCGCAACATGGCCGGCCGGGCCGACCTCGCCGTGCTCGGCAAGCGCTCGGCGGCGTCGCGCTTCTCGCTCGTGCTCGCGTCCCGGGGCGAGGAGGAATCGCAGGAGTACGAGCCGGCGCGGCACGGTCTCTTCACCCACGCGCTGCTGAGCGGCCTGCGCGGGCCGGCCGACGCGGACGGCGACGGCGAGGTGACGCTCGCCGAGGCGTTCGACTACGCGGTGCCGATGGTGGAACGGCTGCGCGACCGCGCCCTCGGGCCGCAGACGCCGCAGCTCATCGCGCCCGAGGGGCTCGGGCGGACGGTGCTCGTGCGGCGCGGGGCAGCGCGCTGAATCAGGGCGGAAAAGCCGGCAGGAGGTGCAGGTCCCCGGCGAGGAGCGCGCGCACGAGCCGGTCGAGATCCGGCATCGGACCGATCCTTGGGTCGGTCGCCGGGTACGTCCAGCGCGGATCGGCGAAGGCGAGCCGCACCTGGTGGCCGGTCAGCGGTCCCCGCGGGTCCGCCCGCGCGATCCCCTGCAGCGACAGCGCGGCGCCCGCCACGATCGCCGCGGCGGCGGAGGTCCCGTCGTAGTCCTCGCGGTACGGGTCGAGCGGCTTGACGCCGGTCGATTCGCACGTCGTCACGCCGATCCCCCACGCGCAGCAGTCGACCCGGCGGCCCCGCGGCGACCAGGCGAACGGATCGATGTTGCCGGCGAACGGCTGCGCGGCGCTCACCAGGATGGCGCCCGAGTCGACGAAGTCGGGGTTGGGATCGGTGACGATCGGGCGCTTCATGCGGTACTTGCCGGCGTCGTCCTGCCAGAGGTCGGCATCGAACGCGATGCCGCCGGCGGCGTCGCCGTTCGCGCCGGCCTCGACCACGACGATCCCGGCCGCGGCGGCGGTAACGAGCGGTCCCAGGTTGCCGCTTCTCGCCTCGACCGGCCACTGCATCGCCGGGTTGGCGGGGTCCTCCGAGGTTGCCTCGACGAGCAGCACGTCGCCGACCGGGAACGTGCCGCGCAGGCTCTGGAGGTGCATCGCCGCGGTCAGGATCGCGTTCGGGAGGTTGCTCAGCTCCGCGCCGGTTTCCGGGTCGAAGCCGAGCAGCCAGGACGACACCGCGCCCTCCGCGCGCGGCGCGAAGCCGGCGACGCCGATCGCGTTGCCGGCGGCGTCGTCGGTGGCGCACAGGATGCCGAGCACGCTCGTCCCGTGGCCGTCGAAGTAGTTGTCGTTCATGCCGTGGATCAGCGGGGTCGGCACGGGCGGCGTCCGCTGCGGCGGGAGGTCCGGGTGGCTCAGGTCCCAGCCCCGCTCGACGTCGACGAATCGCATGTCGAGGCCGTCCGCGCCGGTGACCTCCCACGCGGCGACCGCGTTGAGGCCCGCCGGCGGCGGGTGCAGGTGGAACTCCTTCGGGAAGAGCGGCTGGTTCGCGGTGTTGACGACGGCCGGCCAGCCGACGCGCTCCGCGTACGCGCCGTGGACCTTGCCGCGCTCGCGCGTGAGGCGCCCGGCGATCGCCGGGAAGTCGCTCTGCGCGGGACCGACGACCTGATAGAACGTGCGGAACGCCGGGGCGCGAAAGCGCTCGTTCCAGGCCTGGATGCCGCGCACGAACTTCTCGAATCGCGCGTCGCGGACGACCGGATAGAGCGGCAGCAGCGCGAGCCCGGGGAAGTCCCGGACGAGCCCGGTCCACAGCTCGCCGAGGCGCTTCTCCTGCCCGCGCTCGTACTGGATGCCGGTCTCCCGGATGTACGCCTCCTCGAACTCCACGACGACGTACGGCGTGGGATCGGGCGCGCGCCGGACCTTGCGTTCGCGCTTCGGGATGTGCGTGCGCGGGCTTTCCTTCATGACGTTCTCCTCGACGTTGCGGTGCCCGAGACCGAGCACCCGGCAAAGACCCGCGCAGAAGGGCCCGAGCCACCCTCGGCGCGTCCCCGGCGCGCTCACCCGTGCCCCACCGCCTGGTGCAGCTTGAAATGGATCAAGGTCCGCAGCTTCGCCGGCATCACCGGCTTCAGCAGCAGGTGCGCGTCGATCGCCTTCGCCTCGTCGACGTGTCCCGGCGTCGTGCTGCCGCTCACGATGATCGCCGGGATCTGCGACTTGAACCGCTCGCGCACCGCCGCGATCGCCTGGGTGCCGACGTTGCCGTCGCGCAGCCCGTAGTCGGCGACGATCAGGTCGGGCGCGCGCGCGAGCGGCTCGATCGCCGCCATCGTCTCGCGGATGGAGGCGCCGGGAATCACCTCCGCCCCCCAGCCTTCGAGCAGCACACGCATGCCCTCGAGCACCGCCGCCTCGTCTTCCACCACGACGATCACGCGGCCCGAGAGATCGCCCGGCGCAGGCGGCGCCGCCTTGCGGCGCACCGTGTCCACCGCCGGGCGCACGCCGAGGGGCAGGCGCACGCGCAAGACCGAGCCGCGGCCGGGGGTGGACGCGAGCTCGATGTGCGAGCCGAGCAGGCCCGCGAGCCGCTTCACGATCGAGAGGCCGAGGCCGAGCCCCTTCTTGCTGTTCCGCTCCGGGTTGGCGAGCTGGAAGAACTCCTCGAACACCCGGGTCTGCTGGTCGGCCGGGATGCCGATGCCGGTGTCCCACACCTCGAGGCTCAACTCGCGCCCGCGGCGGCGCGCGCCGACGAGCACGCCGCCCGCGCGCGTGTAGCGGAGCGCGTTCGAGATGAGGTTGCGCAGGATCCGCTCCACCAGCACCGGGTCGCTGAAGAGGTAGGCGCTCGTCGGCACGATGCGCAGGCGCAGGCCGCGCTCGAACGCCTCCGGCTCGAAGTCCATGCGCATGCGGTCGAGCATCGGCGCGAGCTCGAAGTGGGTCGGCGCCGCCTTCATTACGCCGGAGTCGATCTTGGAGATGTCGAGCAGCTCGTTGAAGAGGCCCTCGAGCGCGTCGACCGAGGCGTTGATGCTGTTCACGACGTGCAGCACCTCGGGGTCGCGCGCCTTCTCGGTGAGCGCGGCGGCGAAGAGGCCCATCGCGTGCAGCGGCTGGCGCAGATCGTGGCCGGCGGCGGCGAAGAACTGGGTCTTCGAGCGGTTGGCGATCTCGGCGTCGGTGCGCGCGCGCTCGGCCGCCTCGCGCGCGCGCTCGAGCTCGAGGTTCTGCGCCGCGAGCGTGCGGGCGAGCGACTCGTTCTCGAACCGGTTGCGCAGGCTTGCGACCAGCACCCGGTTGTAGTTGCGGCCGAAGGTGACGAGCGCGATCGTCGCCACGCCGACGATGAACGCGAGCGTGAAGTGCGCGGGCTCGCCCTCGATCACGTTGCGCACGACGATCGGCAGGAGCGCGGGGAACACGAAGACGTAGAACGAGGGCAGGTGCACGCCGATCAGCAGCACCGCCGCCGAGGTGACCGCGAAGACGAGCACGATCAGGAACGCCTGGTAGACCGGCGAGTCGGCGATGAAGAAGAGCAGCGTCGCGAGCCCCCACAGGCAGCCCGAGAGGAGCGAGCCGAGCGCCCAGTAGTTGCCGGCGCGGTCGATGTCGGCGGGTTCGATGCCGGTGCGCCGCCAGCGCAGGTACAGCCAGTAGCGCCAGCCCTGGTTCGCGGTCATGCAGGCGAACCAGCCGACGATCGCGTTGGTGGGCGCGACGCCCCACATCACGACGCTCAGGAGCAGCGCCGCGATCATCGTGCCGCCGGTCGAGGTGGGGAGCTGGCTGTAGAGGAGGCGCACCTGCTGGAGGCGCACCTGGACGTCGATCTCGTCGGACTCGTGGCGCCCGAGGCGGGTCGGCCGTTCCAGCAGCTCGACGAGCGAGAGCATCTTCGCCGGCCCGTTCCCGTCAACCCGGCGCGAGCGCGGGCAGCGCGGCCGGTGCCGCGACAGGGTTCGCGCCGGTGGCGGTGAAGGGCGACGGCGGCGCGATCCGTCCCTTCGCCAGGTACACCGGCTGGGCGCCCAGCCACTGCGGCAGCACGCGCCCCCGCGCGTCGGTCACCGCCCAGGGCGCGAGGATCGCGTCGCGCTCGGCTTCGCTCGCGAAATCGTCCGCGGCGAGCGGCACGCGCGCGGCCTCGGGCGGCGGCTTCTCCGCGCCGGCGATGTACGTGCGGTCGCGCGGACGCGGCCGCTCGACCGCGAGCATCTCGAAGAGGTCGAACGCCGCCGGCACGAGCTGCCCGCGCGGCACGAACCGCGCGAGATCGTCGGCGAGCTTGCGCGCCCGGGTCCGCGCCGAGTAGACGCTGCGATGGGTGCGGAGGAAAGCCGCGACGAAATCCTCGGGCGAGGCGTGCCGCGGCCGCGTCGCGAGCGTATAGCCGTTCAGGTCGCGCAGCAGCACATTCGGCAGCAGGGCGGGTGCCGCCGTCTCCGCGAGGCGCCTGAAGTGCGGTGTCCCCGGGAACGGCGTTTCGAAGCAGATGTAGGTCGGCACGTGCAGCCCGCACTCCTCGAGGAACGCGGGGATGCGGTCGATGTACGCGATCGTGTCGATCGTCGGGCTCAGCATCAGCCCGGCGGTCGGGAGGATGCCGCGGCGGCGGCAGGCGTCGATGACCGCGCGCGTCTCGGCGAGCAGGTTCTGGTGCTTGCCCATGTGGGCGAGCGCGGCCGGGTTGAAGGTCTCGAGGCCGAAGTAGACGAGCCGGCAGCCGCTCGCGGCGAGCCGGTCGAGCATCGCGCCGTCGCGCAGGACGTTGAACGTGATGCAGCCGCCCCAGCGGATCCCGAGCGGCTCGAGCGCGTCGCAGAGCGCGCGCAGGAACGCGGGGCTCCCGCCGATGTTGTTGTCGTAGAAGACCGCGAGGCGCTCCTTCCACCGCGGCACGCGCCCGGCGAGCAGGGCCTGCGCCGCGCGCACGTGCGCGGCGATCGTCGCGGCGGCGCGCGTGTGGTAGCGCGTTCCGAGGCCGGTCAGCGTGCAGAACTCGCAGGTGAACGGGCAGCCGCGCGTCGCCTCGAGCGCGAGCGGCAGCACCTGCTTCGCCGCCACGAGGTCGAGGCGCGGCACCGGCACCGCCTGCGGCCGGTAGCGCTCGGCGCGGTAGCGGGGCTGCAGCTCGCCGCGGGCGAAATCGCGCGCGACCGCCGGCACCGTCGACTCGGGATCGCCGACGACCACCGCGTCGAACCACGGCGCGCAGAGCTGCGGGAAGCTGCTCGCGAGCGGCCCGCCGAGCACCGTGCGCGCGCCGCGGCGCCGGTAGTAGTGCGAGATCTGGCGCGCGCGGTCGAAGTCCGAGTGCAGCGCCGAGAGGAAGACGAGGTCGTAGTCGCGCGACCAGTCGGGGTCCTCCCAGGTGTCGTTCACCACGTCGACCTCGACCTCCGGCGGCAGCAGCGCCGCGACGAGCGGGCCGATCTGGGGCTGGAGCACGCCGCGGTGATGCCGGCCGCGGCGGTGATAGTCGGTGAACACGGAAATGACGCCAACCCTCACCGTTCCTCCCCGGGGAGTGTTTCGGTTTCTTCTCGCGCCGGCGTCCGTCGCCGGCGGGCGGATCAAGCGCAGCGCGCGATGCGCGGTTCGCTTCCGGGCAGCCGGTCGAGCGTGAGGCCCAGGCGGCTCGCCTCGATGACCGCCTGGGTCCGATTATGAACGTTGAGCGCCCGCAGGATCGCGGCGACGTGGATCTTCACCGTGCCCTCGGCGAGCGCAAGGCGGCGGCAGATCAGCTTGTTCGGCAGCCCCTGGAGGATGCAGGCGAGCACCTCGGACTGGCGCCCGGTAAGGCCGATCTCGCGCGGGCTGGTGCGCTTCGGCTCCGGCGGCGGGACGCTCACCATGCGCGCGGCGGCCCCCTCGGCGCCGATCGCCGCCGCCGGGACGTAGATCCCGCCGGACAGCACGAGCCGCAGCGCTTGCAGCATGACCGTGTTCGACGAGCGCTTCGGGATATAGCCCATCGCGCCCATGTCGAGGGCGCGCAGCACGTCGACGTGGCGCTCGGAGGCCGACAGCACGACCACCGGCACCGCGGGGTGGGCGGCGCGGATCTCGGCGAGAAGCTCGAAGCCGTCGGCGCCGGCGAGCGAGAGGTCGAGGAGCAGCAGGCTCGCGTCCGGGTGCGCGTCGATCAGCCGGCGGCCGCCCGCGGCGGTGTCGGCGTCGAACACTGCGGGCCCGGCCTCGAGCTGCGCGAGCACGTGGCGCAGCGCCTCCAGGATCAGCGGGTGGTCGTCGACCACCAGGATCTTGACGGTCGCAGCCGGATGGGCGTCCGCGCGGCGCTCAGTTGGCGAATCGGTTGGCCAAGCGGTCGGCGAATCGGTCAGCGAATCGGTCGCGTGGATCATGGGGCTCTCACCGGGCGGATCACGGCATGCCATGGTAGCAACCCCGTCCGCGAAGGCCATTCCTCCGGCGGACTAAGCCGCTCGGCATAGCCGGCGCGGCGCGGCACGGTGCAGAATGCCCGCATCCGGTCACCATCGTTTGCGGCTACAACGACAACACATGGCCCGCACGAGAGGTTTCGGCGCGTTCTGCGCGTCCCTGTTTCTCCTCACCGCCGGGCTCGCCTGGGGGCAGGGCCAGTTCGAGCGCGAGTTTCGCCCGGAGCCCGAGCCGCGGCGAGCGCCGGAGCCGGTCATCCCGCCGGGTGCGGACGTGCGGGCGCCCGCGGGGGCCGGCGAGGTCCGGTTCGTCCTCCAGAGTGTCCAGGTCGACGGCGTGACGGCCTACTCGCCCGCCGAGATCCGGGCGAGCTACGCGGACCTGCTCGGCACCGAGATCACGCTCGCCCGGGTCTACGACATTGCCGGCGACCTGACCCGCCGTTACCGGAACGACGGCTACGTGCTCTCGCAGGTCGTCGTCCCCGAGCAGGCGATCCGCGCGGGCGCCGTGCGCCTGCAGGCGATCGAGGGGTACGTGGCGAACGTCCGCATCGAAGGGACGGTGCTCGGCCCGCGCGCGGATCTCGAGGCGTACGCGGAGCGCATCCGGCGCTCGCGGCCGCTGCGCGCCGCCGACCTCGAGCGCTACCTCCTCTTCGTGAGCGAGCTCGCCGGCGTCACGGCGCGCGCGACCCTCGCGCCGGCGGTGGAGCCGGGCGCGTCCGACCTGACCATCGCGATCGACCAGCGGCGGGCGAGCGGTGCGGTTGCGCTGACCAACCGCGGCAGCAAGTCGCTCGGGCCGTGGCGGGTCGACGCCTCGGCCGAGGCGTACTCGCTCTTCGGCGCCTTCGACCGCGCGAGCCTGCGCGTGATCCAGACGGTGTTCGACGCCGACGAGCTGACCTTTCTCGGCGGCGCGTACGAGCGGCCGCTCGGGTCCGACGGCCTGCGGGGGATCGTCACCGCGAACTACGTCGACTCGACCCCCGGCCCGCCGCAGAACCTGAACCTCCCCACGAGCTCGGTGAGCGGCACCGCGAGCCTGGTGGTCCCGATCCGCCGCGCGCGGACCGGCAACCTCTCGGTGCGCGGCACGTTCAGCGCCTTCAACGGCCAGACCGACTTCGAGGGCGAGGAGCTCTCGGAGGACCGGATCCGCGCGGTGCGCGTCGGGCTCGCCTGGGACGCGATCGACGCCTGGCGCGGCGTGAGCCTCGCCGACCTCGAGATCTCGCAGGGGCTGAAGGGGCTCGGCGCGAGCCCGTACGGCAGCCCGCTCGCCTCGCGCGCCGGCGGCCGGCCCGACTTCACCAAGGTCACGCTCTACGCCGCGCGGCTGCAGTCGCTCGCGCCGCGCGTATCGGTGCTCGCCGCGGTGAACGCGCAGTACGCGTTCAACGAGCTGCTCTCGCCCGAGGAGTTCGCCTACGGCGGCGAGCAGTTCGGGCGGGCGTACGACGTGGCCACGCTGTTGGGCGACTCCGGCGTCGCGTTCAAGATCGATCTCCGCTACACCGATCGGACCGAGTGGGCGATCGCGCGGGAAGTGATGCCCTACGTCTTCTACGGCATCGGCGCGGTCTGGCAGCGGAGCCCGCCGCCGGGCCAGAGCTCGCGGTCGTCCGCGGCCAACGTCGGCGCCGGGGTGCGGGTGACCGGCGAGCGCGGCTTCTCGGGCTACGCCGAGGTCGCGACGCCGCTCACCCACATCGTGACCGAAGAGGGGTCGAAGAAGACGCGGGTGTTCGTGGCGGTGCAGCTCGCGTTCTGATCAGCCGCCGAGCCCGGCGCGGATGAGGCGCGCGAAATCCACGGCCTGCGGCCCCGCCGCCCCGGCGACGTCGAGGTAGCGGAGCACGTCTTCGCGGTGGCGCGACACCGTCTCCTGCGGCAGCGCGTTCAGCGCCGCGAGCACGTTGAGCGTCGCCGGCAGGTCGTCGGTCGCGCCGCCGGCGCGGTCGAGGAGCTCGGGCAGGAGCTTCGGGTCGCCGTCGGCGACGAGCACGAGCTGCGCGGTCGCGCGCACGCGCGTCGGCGCGTCGTCGCTGAAGAGCTGGTCGACGAGCCGCGCCGGATCGGCGAGCGGCAGCGCGGCGGGGCCTCCGGCCACGCCCCCGGCCGGAACGCTGCGGGTGAGGCCGGAAAGCCCCCGGTTGGCGGCGACCGCGGGCGCGAGGCGCCCGATCATGCGCTCGGCGAGCACGCGATCGGCGGCGTCGTCGAGCTTCAGCTCGAGCGCGCGCCGGAAATCGGCCACCGCCCGCTCCGACCGGCCGAGCGTCGCATAGGCCTGGGCGCGCCAGAAGTACGCGCGCTCGTAGGCCTCGTCGGCCTTGATCGCGAGGTGGTACATCTCGATCGCGCCGAGGTGGTTGCCCTGCGCCGCCGCCGCAAGCCCCTTGGCGAGGTACTCGGCGGCGATCTGGCGCGCGCCCTCGAGCGCGGCGAGCCCGGTGCGCGCGGTCTCGCGGCGGAACTTGTCCCGGAGCAGCACGTACGCGGTGGTCTCGCGGCTCGCCGGCTTCACCATCTGCCGGTGGTCGGCGACGACCGCCTCCGGCGGCTCGAAGCAGCCCTCGATCGCGCTCGAGAAATCGACCACGATCGCGCCGTACACCGGCGCCGGCACGGTCTCGTAGGCGCAGTAGATCGGGAAGCGCGGCGTGCGCGCGTGCAGCGTGCGCCAGTCGACGAGCTGCCGCTCGAGGTAGCTGCCGGCCTCGATGGAGACGACCTCGCGCGACTGCGGATTGTCGGTCAGGTAGCGCGCGACGCGGGTGAGCTCGGTGCCCTTGCTCGGCACGCCGAAGAAGTAGACGAACTTGGTCTTCGGGACGTACTCGCGGAAGGTCAGCAGGAACGCCTTGACCGCGAGGCCGCCCATGCTGTGGGCGACGAAGACGAGCTCGCGGTGGTCGAGCACGCCGCGGTCGCGCAGCACCGTGCGCATCTCGACGCCGAGCTCGTGGATGCTGAGCGCCTTGCGGAACCAGGGCGAAGCGTAGTCGTAGACGAAGACGCTCGCGCCGCGGAAAGCCTCGTCGCCGGCCATCATCGCCGGCCAGGCTTCCCCGGCCTCGGGGTGCTTCCAGGTCAGCGCGGCGCTGCCGGCGCCGCCGTGGACGAACACGATCGCGATCCGCCGGCTCGCATCCTCCTGGGCGTAGTACGAACGGGGCTCGGCGCGCGGCTGGGCGTGCGCGCCCGGCGCCGCGGCGAACGCGAGGAGAGCGAGAGCGAGGAGCACTGCGCCACGCATGGCGCGGACCGTCAGCCGGCGGCGTCGGGCTTGCGCCGTGCGCGCGCCATGAGCGCGTCGATCGTGAGCCCGCGGCGGCTCGCCTCGATCACCGCCTGCACGCGGTTCTGCGCGTCGAGCGCGCGCAGCACCGCCTGCATGTGAACCTTCACCGTCGGCTCGGCGAGCGTGAGCCGGCGGCAGATGAGCTTGTTCGGCAGCCCCTGGAGCACGAGTGCGAGCACCTCGCTCTGGCGCGGCGTGAGGCCGAGGTCCTCCGGCCGGATCGTGCCGGCCGGCGGCGGCGCGGCCGGCGCCGGCGCCGCTGCGGTTTCGCCCGGCTTCGCGGGCAGTACCGCGGGCGGCACGTAGAGCCCGCCCGAGAGCACCAGGCGCAGCGCGCCGATCAGCACTTCGTTCGAGTAGCGCTTCGGGATGTAGCCCATCGCGCCGAGCCCGAGCGCGCGCGTCACGTTCTCCCGGCTCTCGGCGCCGGAGAGCACGACGACCGGGATCGCCGGGTGATCGTTGCGCAGCTCCTCGAGCAGCGCGAAGCCGTCGGCGCCCGGGAGGCCGAGGTCGAGCAGCATCAGGTCGGCGTCGGCGTGCGCCCGGGCGAGCTCGCGCGCGGCCTCCGCGGACGGCGCGTCGTGCACGTCGACGGCCGCGTCGAGCTGGTTGAGGACGCTTTTCAGCGCCTCGCGCACGAGCGGGTGATCGTCGACCACGAGAATCTTCATCGGTCCGGGGAGCGTCGCGTCGTCATGGTCGGGCGATGGTAGCACCGGGGCGAGCGGTGCCGCCGCCGCGGGGGTCCTCGCATGCGCGGGCGCGCCCGCGGGTTTCGGTACGGGTGTCGATACGCGTGTCGGTACGCGTGTCGGTACGGGCGTCGGTACGGGCCTCGGTACGGGCGCCGGCGCGAGCGCGGCGGCGATGAACTGCATGGCGGACGGGCGTGGCGTCACGGGCGGCTCCTCGTTGCGGCCATGCTACCCGCCGGCCGCGGCCGCGCCATCGGCCCCGCGGACTAGACCGTCCGCGCGCCCGGCCGCCGGATCGCCGCCGGCCGATCGGCCCGGTCAGCCGGCCGGCCGGTGCGCCCCGGCGAGCACGCCGGCGAGCTCCGTGCACAGCGCGACCGAGCCGTCGATCTCGTCGCGATGGATCGAGACGCTCTCGACGTTGAGGCCGAGCGGCACCGCGGCGAAACCCGGCTGCGCGAGCACCGCGCGCAGGTTGTCGCGGCACACCTCGATCGAGCGCGCGAGCGGGTCCGGCGCGGCGAGGATCGCACGCTCGGTCGCCGCGGCGATCGCGATCCCCAGCCACTTCATGAAGTCCATGGTGCGGCTGCGGCCGCAGGGCGTGAACGTGAGGACGACGCGGCACGGCGGGACGCCGCGCCGCGCGCACTCGCGCGCGTAGTCCCGCAGCAGGAGCACCGTGGCTTCGGCATCGTAGACCGCCTGGGTCACGAAATAGCGGCAGCCGGCCGCGGTCTTCTCCGCCATGCGGCTCGCCTCGGCCGGGCTCGCGCCGCAACGCTCGGCGATCGCCACCCCGCCGAGCGTGAAGCCCGCCGGATGTGCCGCGGCGAGCGCAAACGCGCGCTGCACCGTCAGCGGGTAGGGCGCGCCGCGCGAGCTCGGGCGGCCGACCACCGACAGGCAGCGGACGTCGAACGCGCGTGCGGTCTCGTCGAGCCAGCCGCGCCAGCCGGCTTCGTCGAGCGGCCCGATGCACTTGTAGGTGATCGCCGGCGGGCCGCCGAGCTCGGCGAGCAGCCGCGAGTACGCGCGCGAATCGAGCGTGCGGACGAACGGGAAGGGTCGCGGGACGTCGGTGCGGGCGCTCTCGTCCTGCAGGTCGTACACGACGAGGCCGTCGAGCTTCACCTGCCGCAGGCGCTCGACGAGCCGCGCCGCGGCGGTCCGGACGGTCTCCGCGGACGAGCCCTCGCGCGGCGGCGTCGTGCCGTAGAGGAAGAGCGCGGCGCGCGGATCGACGAGTTTCGCTGCGAGGTCCATGGGCGGTGCGATCCGCGGTTCGGGTGCCGGGCCGCGCCCGCTGCCCGCTAGTAGCGGTAGTGCTCGGCCTTGTACGGCCCGCTCTTCGCGACGCCGATGTATTTCGCCTGCTCGTCGGAGAGCTCCGTCAGCACCGCGTTCAGCTTCTTCAGCTGCAGCCGCGCCACTTTCTCGTCGAGATGCTTCGGCAGCGTGTACACGCCGATCGGGTAGGCCCTGGTGTTGGTGAAGAGCTCGATCTGCGCGATCGTCTGGTTCGCGAACGACGACGACATGACGTAGCTCGGGTGCCCGGTGCCGCAGCCGAGGTTCACGAGCCGCCCCTTCGCGAGCACGATGATCCGTTTCCCGTCGGGGAAGATGACGTGGTCGACCTGCGGCTTGATCTCCTCCCAGCGGTACTTCTCCAGCCCGGCGATGTCGATCTCGCTGTCGAAGTGGCCGATGTTGCAGACGATCGCCTGGTTCTTCATCCGCGCCATGTGATCGTGCGTGATCACGTGGTAGTTGCCGGTCGCGGTCACGAAGATGTCGGCCTTGTCGGCGGCGTAGTCCATCGTGACCACGCGGTAGCCTTCCATCGCCGCCTGCAGCGCGCAGATCGGGTCGATCTCGGTCACCCACACCTGCGCCGAGAGCGCGCGCAGCGCCTGCGCCGAGCCCTTGCCGACGTCGCCGTAGCCGCAGACCACCGCGATCTTGCCGGCCACCATCACGTCGGTCGCGCGCTTGATGCCGTCGACGAGCGACTCGCGGCAGCCGTACAGGTTGTCGAACTTCGACTTGGTGACCGAGTCGTTGACGTTGATCGCCGGGAACAGCAGCCGGCCGTCCTTCGCCATCTCGTACAGGCGGTGCACGCCGGTCGTGGTCTCCTCGGTGACGCCCTTGACCGCCTGCGCCCGGGCCGAGTACCAGCCGGGCTGGGCGGCGAGCCGCTTGCGGATCGAGGCGAAGAGCACGCGCTCCTCCTCGCTCGTCGGGTTGTTCAGCACCGCGGCGTCCTTTTCCGCGCGGCTGCCGAGGTGGAGGAGCAGCGTCGCGTCGCCGCCGTCGTCGAGGATCATGTTCGAGCAGCCTCCGTCCGGCCACTCGAAGATCCGGTGGGTGTAGTCCCAGTACTCCTCGAGCGACTCGCCCTTGTAGGCGAAGACCGGCGTGCCTTTCGCCGCGATCGCGGCGGCGGCGTGGTCCTGGGTCGAGTAGATGTTGCAGGACGCCCACCGCACCTGCGCGCCGAGCGCTTGCAGCGTCTCGATCAGCACCGCCGTCTGGATGGTCATGTGGAGCGAGCCGGTGATGCGCGCGCCCTTGAGCGGCTGTCTCGCGGCGTACTCGTCGCGGATCGCCATCAGGCCGGGCATCTCGGTCTCGGCGATCGCGATCTCCTTGCGGCCCCAGTCGGCGAGCGCGAGGTCGGCGACGTGAAAATCACCCGCGGTCTTGCCCTGGGATTTGGATTGGGGAACTGCGCTCATGAGCGGACTCCATTCGAACCGGCGGGCGCCGTTGGACCGTGGGGTCCACCGCTCCGCCGAGCCTCGCCGGGGAAGTTCCCCCCGGCTGCAGCGCCCCTCGGCGGGGGCAGAAAGAAAAAGCGCTCGCACCGTTGCCGATGCGAGCGCCGTTGTACCTTGCTGAGCCTGGCCCGGCCGCGGTCGGGTCGCAACGCTCCTCAGCGGCGCGCAGTATAGCCGAGCGCTCCCCCGCGGCCAAGTGCGTCGGCTAGACTCCGGCGAAACAAGCCCTCACGCCCCGCCCGCCGGACAATCCGGGCCGAGGTCAGAGCACGCCGGCTCCCGCTGTATGTTGCAGCTCGACCAGAGTGGTACCAGCTCCGGCCGCGCCGTCGTACTTCTCCGCCCCGATGTCCGCGGAGTGCTCGCGAGTCTCTACGCCATCGCCGGCGCCTTCTTCACGCCCGCCTCCGCGGCGAGCGCCTGCGCCTTGTCGGTCTTCTCCCAGGTGAACTCGGGCTCGTCGCGGCCGAAGTGGCCGTAGGCCGCGGACTTCTCGTAGATCGGGCGCAGGAGGTCGAGCATCTGGATGATGCCCTTCGGCCGCAGATCGAAGTGCTTCTGCACCAGCTCCGCGATCTTCTCGTCGGACACCTTGCCGGTGCCGTAGGTCGTGACCCAGACGCTGGTCGGACGCGCGACGCCGATCGCGTAGGACACCTGGAGCAGGCACTTCGAGGCGAGCCCCGCGGCGACGACGTTCTTCGCGACGTAGCGCGCGGCGTAGGCGGCCGAGCGGTCGACCTTCGACGGGTCCTTGCCCGAGAACGCGCCGCCGCCGTGCGGCGCCGCGCCGCCGTAGGTGTCGACGATGATCTTGCGCCCGGTGAGGCCGCAGTCGCCGTGCGGGCCGCCGACGACGAACCGGCCGGTCGGGTTGATCAGGTACTTGATCTCGCCTTTCACCAGCGCCTTCGGCAGCACCGGCTTGACGATGTGTTCGATGATCCCTTCGGTGAGCGTCTTGTGCTCGACGTCGGGAAGGTGCTGGCTGGAGAGCACCACGGTGTCGATCGCGTCCGGCCTGCCGTCGACGTAGCGCACGGTGACCTGCGATTTCGCGTCGGGCCCGAGCCACGGCAGGCGGCCGTCGCGGCGGCATTCGGACTGGCGCTGCACGAGGCGGTGCGCGAGGTGGATCGCGAGCGGCATGAGCTGCGGCGTCTCGTCGCACGCGTAGCCGAACATCAGCCCCTGGTCGCCCGCGCCCTGCTCGAGGTCGAGACCCTTGCCCTCGTCCACGCCCTGCGCGATGTCGGGCGACTGCCTGTCGTAGTTGACCAGCACGCCGGCGGCGCGGAAGTCCATGCCGTAGTCGGCGTTGTCGTAGCCGATGCGCTTCACCACGCCGCGCGCGACCGCCGCGTAGTCGACCGTGGCGCGGGTGGTGATCTCGCCCGCGAGCACGATCAGCCCGGTGTTGCAGAGCGTCTCCGCGGCGACCCGCGCGGTCCGGTCCTGGGCGAGGATCGCGTCCAGGATGGCGTCCGAAATCTGGTCCGCGACCTTGTCGGGATGGCCTTCCGACACCGATTCGGACGTGAAGAGATAGCTCGACATGCAGCAGGGCTCCGGGGGGTTCAGGGTTCGGTCGCGAGCCGCCGATTCTAGCAAATGACCGCCCCCGGTTCCCACCCATTCCGTGCCCACGCGCGAACGGCGTGCTCCCATGCGGGCAGGTGCCGCGATCCCACCACCCGCGCCGCCGTGCACCCCTCCGGCGGCCGCCGGGGGAGGCCCGGTTCCATTACAGTGGCGGCCATGGAAGCCCTGCGCGCCGCGGTGATCGGCGTTGGCTATTTCGGCAGCCGCCACGCCGACAAGCTGGCCCGCCTCCCGGGGGTGAAGCTCGAGTACGTCGTCGACACCGACCGCGCGCGCGCCGAAGGCGTTGCGGCGAAGGCCGGCGCGCGCGCGACCGCCGACTTCCGCGAGGTCCTCGGCAAGGTCGATCTCGCCACGATCGCGGTGCCGACGCAGTCGCACGCGGAGGTCGCAGGCGCGCTCCTCGACGCCGGCGTCCACGTCCTGGTCGAGAAGCCGCTTACCGCGACGCTCGCGGAGGCCGACCGGGTCGTCGCCGCCGCCGCGGCGAAGGGGCTGGTGCTGCGCGTCGGGCACCTCGAGCGGTTCAATCCCGCGCTCGTCGCGGTGCGCGACCGCATCGTCGCGCCGCGCTTCATGGAGTGCCATCGCCTCGCATCGTACAAGCCGCGCGGCACCGACGTCGACGTCGTGCTCGACCTGATGATCCACGACCTCGACATCATCCTGTCGCTCGTCGACTCGGCCGTCGCCGAGGTGCGCGCGAACGGCGTCCCGGTGCTCACCGGCGGCATCGACATCGCCAACGCGCGGATCGAGTTCGCCGACGGCTGCGTCGCCAACGTGACCGCGAGCCGGGTGAGCGCGAAGTCGATGCGCAAGCTGCGGGTGTTCCAGCCCGACTGCTACGTGTCGATCGACTTCCAGGACCGCACCGTCGACCTCGCGCGCGCCGACCCGTCGGCGACCGGCGGGTTGATCCCCGGCGTCGCGCTCGGACGCGAGTCGTTCCCCGAGGGCGATTCGCTCGAGGCGGAGATCGCGGCGTTCGTCGATGCGGTGCGCGGCCGCGGCGCGCCGGCCGCGACCGGCCAGGACGCGCGGCGTGCGCTCGAGCTCGCGCTCGTCGTGTCGCACCGCATCCGCGACCACGCGCGGCGATGAAGCTGAAGTTCACCAAGATGCACGGCCTCGGCAACGACTTCGTCGTGCTCGACGGCATCGCGCAGCGGGTCGAGCTCGACCAGGCGGCGCTGCGGCACATCGCCGACCGCCACTTCGGCGTCGGCTGCGACCAGATCCTCGTCGTCGAGCGCCCGCGTGCGCCCGGGGTCGACTTCCGCTACCGCATCTTCAACGCCGACGGCGGCGAGGTGGAGCAGTGCGGTAACGGCGCGCGCTGCTTCGTGCGGTTCGTGCGCGAACGCGGACTGACGACCAAGCGCGAGATCCGCGTCGAGACGCTTTCCGGCGTGATCGCGCCGCGCCTGGAGGACGACGGCCGCGTGACCGTCGACATGGGCGAGCCCGCCTTCGAGCCGGCGCGCGTGCCGTTCGACACCACGGGCCTGCGCCCCTTGCGCGACCTGCCCGCGGCCTCGCCGCTCGCCGCCGGCGCACGGCGCCTCGACATCTGGCCGCTCGACGTGTACGGCCGCACCGCGCACGTCGTGGTCGTGTCGATGGGCAACCCGCACGCGCTGCAGGTCGTGCCCGACGTCGACCTCGCCCCGGTCGTGACCCAGGGGCCGCTGATCGAAGGCCATCCGCGCTTCCCGCAGCGGGTGAACGCCGGCTACCTCCACGTCGTCGACCGCAACCGGATCGCGCTGCGGGTCTACGAGCGCGGCGCGGGCGAAACGCTCGCCTGCGGCACCGGCGCCTGCGCGGCGGCAGTGGCGGGAATCCGGCTCGGGCTCGTCGAATCGCCGGTGACGGTCGCGACGCGCGGCGGGGAATTGACCATCGCCTGGACCGGCGCCGACAATCCGGTGTTCATGACCGGCCCGGCGGAGACCGTGTTCGAGGGCGAGATCGAAACCGATCCAAGGTGAAACGCGATGCCGGAGGCAGCGGGTTTTGCGGGATCGGGAAGCGCGCGGGGCAGTGGCCCCGCGCATCGTGACGACCAGGGAGAGAGCGAGATTGAGCGCACCGGAAGCTGACGAGATCGCCCGCTGGCTGCGGGCGAACCCGGCGTTCTTCGACGACCGGCCCGAGCTCCTGACCGAGATCAGCGTGCCGAACCCGCACGGCGGGCAGGCGATCCCGCTCTCCGACCGCCAGGTGGTGGCGCTGCGCGAGAAGGCGCGCGCGCTCGAGGCGAAGCTCGCCGAGCTGATCCAGTTCGGCGAGGAGAACGACGTGATCAGCGAGCGGGTGCACCGGCTCGGGGTCGCGATGCTCGCCGCCCGCGCGCTCAACACCGTGCTGCACGAGCTGTACTACAACCTGCGCGAGGACTTCGCGATCCCGCACGCGAGCCTGCGGCTGTGGCGCGGGATGGGCGACCTGCCCGAGTTCGGCGCCGCGAGCGACGAGTTGCGCGCGTTCGCCGCCGAGCTGGAGGCGCCGTTCTGCGGGCCGAACGCCCACTTCGAGGCCGCCGGCTGGTTCGGCGACGCCGCGCCGCACATCCGCTCGGTCGCGTTCATCCCCTTGCGCGAGCTCGACGAGACCTTCGGCATGCTCGCGTTCGCGGCCGAGGACCCGATGCGCTTCTACCCCGAGATGGGTACGCTCTATCTCAAGCGGATCGGCGAGATGGTGAGCGCGGCGCTCCTGCGCTTCATCTGAGGCCCGGGGCCGATGGCCGGCGACGCGCGGGACGCCCTGGTCGCCGACTACCTCGATCACCTCGCCGTCGAGCGGCGGCTCTCGCCGGCGACCCGCGCCGCCTACACGCTCGGCCTCGCCGAGCTCCTCGCCGCGACGCGCGGCGTCGCGGCGGCGGAGATCGGGCCGCATCACCTTCGCCGCGCCGCCGCCGGCTTGCGCGCCCGCGGCCTCGGCGGCCGGTCGATCGCGCGGACGCTGTCGTCGTGGCGCGGCTTCTTCCGCTGGCTCGCGCGGCACCGCGGGCTCGCCGCCAACCCCTGCGCGGGCCTGCGCGCGCCGAAGTCGCCGAAAGCGCTGCCCAAGGCACTCGCGCCCGACGAGGCGCGGCAGCTCCTCGAGCGGCCGGCAACGGGCGCCCTCGAGGCGCGCGACCGGGCGATGTTCGAGCTCTGCTACTCCTCGGGCCTGCGGCTCGCCGAGCTCGTCGCGCTCGACGAGCGCGCGGCGCGGGCGATCGTGCGCGACGCCGAGGTGACGGTCACCGGCAAGGGGGCGAAGACGCGCACGGTGCCGGTGGGCGCCAAGGCGCGCACCGCGCTCGAGGCCTGGCTCGGCGCTCGGGCAGAGGTCGCGCGGGCCGGCGAAGCGGCGCTCTTCGTCGGCGCACGCGGCACGCGCGTGCACCCGGCGGTGGTGCGCAGCCGCCTCGGGCGCTGGGCGCTCGCCGCGGGCCTGGGCGTCCACGTCCACCCGCACATGCTGCGGCACTCCTTCGCCTCGCACGTGCTGCAGTCCTCCGGCGACCTGCGGGCGGTGCAGGAGATGCTCGGCCACGCGAGCATCGCGACGACGCAGGTGTACACCCACCTCGACTTCCAGCACCTGGCGAAGGTGTACGACGCCGCGCACCCGCGGGCGAAGAAGAAGTAGGACTGAATGGCGCGGGCCGACGCGTCGCCGGCGCTCCACCTCAAGGCCGGCCGGGAGAAGTCGCTCCTGCGGCGGCACCCGTGGATCTTCTCCGGCGCGGTCGACCGGGTGGAGGGCGGCGCGCGGTCGGGCGACACGGTGGCCGTGCGCACGAGCGCGGGCGCGTTCGTCGCGTGGGCGGCGTTCAGCCCGCAGTCGCAGATCCGCGCGCGCGTCTGGAGCTGGGACGAGGCCGAGCGCATCGACGCCGCGTTCTTCCGCGCGCGGTTCCGCACCGCCGTCGCTGCGCGCGCCGGCTTCGCCGCGCACGGGAATGCCGTCCGGCTCGTCCACGGCGAAGCGGACGGCCTGCCGGGGGTCGCCTGCGACCGCTACGCGGACGTGCTGGTCCTGCAGTTCGCCACCGCCGGCGCGGAGCGCTGGCGCGAGGCGATCGCGGAGGCCGCACTCGCCGAATCCGGCTGCGGCGTCGCGTACGAGCGCTCGGACCTCGACGTGCGGGCACTCGAAGGGCTGGCGCCGCGCGCCGGCCCGCTCCGCGGCGAGCCGGGCGGCGAGTCGCGCGAGCCGGCGGTCGAGATCGCCGAGCACGGCCTGAAGTACCGTGTCGACGTCGCGCACGGCCAGAAGACCGGCTTCTACCTCGACCAGCGCGCGAACCGCGACCGGGTGCGCGCGCTCGCCGCCGGCCGCGAGGTCCTCAACGGCTTCTGCTACTCGGGCGGCTTCACGCTGAACGCGCTCGCCGGCGGCGCGCGCTCGGCGCTCTCGATCGACAGCTCGGCGCCGGCCCTCGCGCTCGCGCGCGCGAACGCCGCGTTGAACGGGCTCGACGACGGCCGCGCCGAATGGCTCGAGGCCGACGTATTCGCGGCGCTGCGCACCCTGCGCGACCGCGGCCGGACGTTCGACCTCGTCGTGCTCGATCCGCCGAAGCTCGCGCCGACGGCGGCGCACGCGGAGAAGGCCGCGCGCGCGTACAAGGACGCGAACCTGCTCGCGTTCAAGCTGCTGCGGCCGGCGGGGCTGCTCGTCACGTTCTCCTGCTCGGGCGGGGTGTCGCCGGAGCTCTTCCAGAAGATCGTCGCCGGCGCGGCGGCGGATGCGGGCGCGGACGTGCGGCTGCGCGAGCGGCTCGCGGCCGATGCCGACCACCCGGTGAGCCTCGCCTTTCCCGAAGGCGAGTACCTCAAGGGACTCGTGCTCGAAAAGCGCTAGCACCCCGGCAATTTCGCCCCAAAAGCGGTCACCGTTCGCAGCGCCCGGATCCCGCGCCCCGCTAGGATGGGCCGTCGGCTTCCCACCGGGGGGATGCGTGAAACGGATGCCGGGACCGTTGCTGTGCGCGTGGGCGCTCGCCTGCAGCCTCGCCGCGGGCGCCGCCGCGCCGGCCGCGGAACCGCCGGCCGCGCGCATCACCGAGCGCCAGGTCCGCGAGCTGGTGGACAGGACCACGCGCGCCGCGAACGCGCGCGACGTGCCGGCCATCATGGAAGTGCTCGCCGGCGACGTGCGGATCGTGCTCGACTTCCGCGGCCCGGGCGGCAAGCGCCAGCGCATGCGGCTCAACCGCGAGCAGTACGAGGCGCAGGCGCGCGAGTCGCTCGCGCATGTCGGGAAGTACAGCTACCGGCGGGAGAAGGTCGAGATCGCGATCGCGCCCGACGGCAGGACCGCCGAGGTGAAGAGCCGCGTGCGCGAGGTGACGGAGCACCGCGGGAACACCGTGGTCGTGGCGCTCGACGAGACCGCCACGCTAGGGCTGCGGGACGGCCGGCTGCTCGTGACCGGGATCCACGGCGTGACGCGCTAGCGACGGTGTCCCCGGCCTGCGGTCCCCGCGCCGATCCGCGCCTCCCGCACTGCGGCACGCGGGGTGCAACTCGGTTGCAGCTGCCACGGCACGTCGATAGAATGCGCCGCTTGACCGCCGTCCCGAACACCGAACGGGCGCACTCGGCGCTGCGCGCCACGGGCGAGCGCGTCACGCCCGCGCGGCTGCGGGCCTACGCGGTGCTGCTCGATTCCGCGCGGGCGCTCTCGCACCACGAGCTCGAGGCCGCGCTCGGGCCCGCTGCGCCGCTCGACCGGGTGACCCTGTACCGCGTTCTGGACTGGCTGGTCGAGCAGGGGCTCGCGCACCGCATCGCGGGCATCGACCGGGTGTGGCGCTACAGCATCTCACCCGACGCGCGCGCGAGCCACGCGCACTTCCAGTGCCGCCGCTGCGGCAAGGTGATCCGGCTCGCCGAGCTGCCGGCGCGGCGGGTGCCGCTGCCGCGCGGTTTCCGCTCCGAGGCGGTCGAGCTCACCGTGAAGGGCCGCTGCGCGGAGTGCGGCTGACGCGCGGGAACGAAGCGCGGGAACGAAGCGCGGGAACGAAGCGCGGGAACGAAGCGAGGCAACACGGCGAGAGCCGGAAGGAGAAGGTGATGGCGCAGGACCAGATGGTGCCGGTGACGATCCTCACGGGATTCCTCGGCGCCGGGAAGACGACGCTGCTCAACCGCATCCTGCGGGAGCACCACGGCCGCCGCATCGCGGTGATCGAGAACGAGTTCGGCGAGGCCGGGATCGACAGCGACCTTCTCCTGCAGGAGCGCGGCGAGCAGATCGTGGAGATGAACAACGGCTGCCTGTGTTGCACGGTGCGCGGCGACCTGGTGCGGATCCTGGGCGAGCTCAAGTCGAAGCGCGAGACGGGCGAGCTCGCGTTCGAGCGGGTGATCATCGAGACCACCGGCATGGCCGATCCCGGCCCGGTGGCGCAGACCTTCTTCATGGACGAGGCGATCGGCGAGTACTACCTCCTCGACAGCGTGATCACCGTGGTCGACGCGAAGCACGCGCCGAAGCAGCTCGACGACTTCACCGAGGCGCAGGAGCAGGTCGGGTTCGCCGACCGCATCCTGCTCTCGAAGACCGACCTCGTCACCGACGAGGACGCCGACGCGCTGAAGCGGCGCCTCGCGCAGATGAACCCGCGCGCGCCGGTCAAGCCGGTGCACTTCGGCCAGACGCCGATCGCCGACATCCTCGACATCCGCGGCTTCAACCTGAACGCGATCCTCGAGCTCGAGCCGGACTTCCTCGCCGAGGACCATCACCACCACGACGACGCGGTGCAGTCGTTCGTGTTCCGCGCCGCCCGGCCGCTCGACGGGGTGAAGCTCGAGGAGTTCCTGTCGTCGATGATCCAGGTATACGGCGCCGATCTTTTGCGCTACAAGGGCGTGCTCGCGCTCCGGGACAACCCGCACCGGGTGGTGTTCCAGGGCGTGCACATGCTGATGGGCGGCGATCTCGGCCGGCCCTGGGGCGCGGACGAGCCGCGCGAGTCGGTCATGGTGTTCATCGGCCGCAACCTTCCGAAAGACGTCTTCCTGCAGGGGTTGGAACAATGCCTCGTCAAAGTCCAGTGAAGAAGCCGTCCGCGACGGACGCGAAGAGCGCGCTCCTCACCGAGGAGCAGGTCCTCAAGATGCCGGAGGGCGACTACATGAACGCGGCCCAGCTCGCGTTCTTCCGCGACCGGCTCTCCAGGATGAAGGAGGAGCTGCTCGCCAACGCCGACCTCACCTCCGAGCACCTGCGCGAGAACGACGTCGTCCCCGATCCCGCCGACCGCGCGACGATCGAGGAGGAGCACGCGCTCGAGCTCCGCACCCGCGACCGCGAGCGCAAGCTGATGAAGAAGATCGACGAGTCGATCCTGCACATCGACGACGGCAGCTACGGGTTCTGCGAGGAGACCGGCGAACCGATCGGGATCCGGCGGCTGCTGGCGCGGCCGACGGCGACCTTGTCGGTGGAGGCGCAGCAGCGGCGGGAGCAGAAGCAGAAGATGTACGGCGATTAGCTGTTATCACGTCACCAGGAGCGTGACGTGATAACTGTCGTCGTTGGAGCGGCGCCTGACGGCGCCGCTCAACGCCGACGGGGCGGAGCGTGGGGGATGGGCGCCGCGCCGACGCGCGGGTGCGAGCCTGAATGAAACCCGATGATCGCCGTTGAAGGGCTGAGCCACCGGTACGGCGATCGCCAGGTGCTCGCGCTCGATGCCTGGCGCGCGGCGGTCGGCGAGCACTGGCTCGTGCTGGGCGCTTCGGGCAGCGGCAAGACGACCTTGCTCGGCGTCCTCGGCGGGCTGCTGCGGCCGACGGCAGGGCGGGTGACGGTGGCCGGGCAGGATCTCGCGGCGCTGTCGGGGCCGGCGCTCGACCGCTTTCGCGGGCAGCATGTCGGCTTCGTGCCGCAGAAGCTGCATCTCATCCCCAGCCTCGACGTCGAGGCGAATCTCGTCCTCGCGCAGTACCTCGCCGGGCTGCCGCAGGACCACGCGCGCGCGCGCGAGGTGCTCGGCGCGCTCGGGCTCGCCGAGCGGCGGCATGCCAGGCCGGCGGAGCTGTCGCACGGCCAGGCGCAGCGGGTGGCGGTGGCGCGCGCGGTCGTCAACCGGCCGCGGCTTCTCCTCGCCGACGAGCCGACCTCGAACCTCGACGACGCGAACTGCGCGCAGGCGATCGAGCTGCTCGAGTCGCAGGCCCGGGCGTGCGGGGCGACGCTCGTCGTGGCGACGCACGACCAGCGCGTGCGCGCGCGCTTCGAACACCGGATCGAGCTGTGAAGGCGCCCGGGCCGTGAATCTCGCACGTCTCAGCCTCGCCTACCTGCGGGCGAAGCCGCTGAACACGGCGCTCAACCTCGTCCTGCTCGCGCTCGGGGTGGCGACGATCGCGTTCGTCCTGCTCGCCACCGACCAGGTCGAGGAGCGGATGGGGCGCGATGCGCGCGGGATCGACCTCGTCGCCGGCGCGAAGGGGAGCCCGATGCAGCTCATCCTGTCGGCGGTGTTCCACCTCGACGCGCCGACCGGGAACATCCCGCTCGCGGCGGCGAAAGAGCTCGCGCGGAACCGGGCCGTCAAGAAGGCAATTCCGCTCGCGCTCGGCGACAGCTACCGCGGCTTCCGCATCGTCGGGACGACGCACGACTACGTCGCGCACTACGGCGGCGAACCGGCGGCCGGCCGGCTGTGGACCGAGCCGATGGAGGCGGTGCTGGGCGCGGAAGCGGCGCGCGCAACCGGGCTCGCGGTCGGCGGCGAGTTCATCGGCAGCCACGGCATCGCCGAAGGGGGCGAGGAGCACGGCGACCGGCCGTACAAGGTGGTCGGCGTCCTGAAGCCGACCGGCACCGTGCTCGACCGCCTCGTGCTCGGGAGCGTCGAGAGCGTCTGGTTCGTGCACACGCACCCGGAAAAGCACGACGACCCGAAGGCGGTGCTCGCCGCCCTGCGCGAGGACGAGCAGGAGATCACCGCGCTCCTCATCCAGTACGCCTCGCCGATCGCGGCGGCGACCTTGCCGCGCTTCGTCAATTCGACCGGCACGATGCAGGCCGCCTCGCCCGCGTTCGAGAGCGCGCGGCTCTTTCGCATGATCGGCGTCGGCGTCGACGTGCTACGCGCGTTCGCGCTGGTGCTCGTCGCCGCGGCGGGGCTCTCGATCTTCATCGCGCTCTACAACGCGATGGAGGAGCGCCGCTACGACCTCGCGGTGATGCGCATGCTCGGCGCTTCGCCCGGGAAGCTCATGCGGCTCGTGCTCGCCGAGGCGGTCGCGCTCGCGCTCGTGGGCGCCGCGATCGGGCTCGTGCTCGGGCATCTCGCCGCCGAGGTGGTCGGAGGGATGCTCTCCGCCGAGCAGCAGGGCGCCATCACCGGCCGGACGTGGCGTGCCGAGGAGCTCTGGCTCGTCGCGCTCGCGGCCGGCGTCGGGCTCGTCGCCGGGCTCGTGCCGGCGTGGCGGGCCTATCGCACCGACATTTCCCACACGCTCGCGCAAGCCTAGGAGCCCCATGAGAGTCGCCAGCCTGTTCGCCATCGCGCTGCTCGCCGCCGCGCCGGCCTTCTCCCAGAACAAGAAGCCGGACGCGGAAGCAATCAGGAAGGACATCGCCGCCCACCGCACGCTTGCGCAGGCGCACGAGAACGCGGCGAAGTGCCTCGAGGCCGGCAAGTCCGAGAAGGAGTGCCACGAGCAGCTCCAGAAGGACTGCAAGGGCACCGGGATCGGGAAATACTGCGGGATGCGGCACACACACTGACCCGCCGCGGGCCGGCGTGACCCGCCGCGGGCCGGCGTGACCCGCCACGGGCCGGCGTGACCCGCCACGGGCCGGCGTGACCCGCCGCGGGCCGGCGTGACCCGCCGCGGGCCGGCGTGACCCGCCACGGGCCGGCGTGACCCGCCACGGGCCGGCGTGACCCGCCACGGGCCGGCGTGACCCGCCACGGGCCGGCGTGACCCGCCACGGGCCGGCGTGACCCGCGGCCCGGCGCTACACTATGCGCCGGCCGGGAACCGCGTCGGGGAATCCGCGGTCAGGAATCCAGCGGGTGCCGCGACCAAGTCGCCAGGAGCTCACGATGAATCGATTCGTTCTTGCGCTCGCCCTTGCTGCACTGCCGGCCGCGGCGATCGGCCAGGCCGTCCCGGGACAGGCCCCCCCCGGCGCAGGCACCACTGGCCCGGGCCAGCCCCAACTCGCCGCGCCGGTACCGCCCGACGCCTTCCAGGCGCTGCCCGAGCTGAAGGGCGTGGTCTCGTGGAAGACGCTCGCCCAGGTCCAGACGGTCAAAGTGAAGGACCGGGTCGTGCCCCAGTACGCCGACGGCGTCCTCAAGCTGAATGCCACCGAGGTCAAGCTGCAAGGCTTCATGATGCCGCTCGAGATGGGCGACAAGCAGAAGCAGTTCGTGCTCGCGGCGATGCCGCCGACCTGCGCGTTCTGCATGCCCGGCGGGCCGGAGCAGCTCGTGCTCGTGCAGGCGAAGGCGCCGGTCAAGTACACGATGGAGCCGGTCGTCCTGAGCGGCAAGCTCGCGGTGCTGAAGGACGACCCGAACGGGCTCTACTACCGGCTCGACAACGCGGTGCTCACCACCGCGAAGTAGGCAAGTAGGCAATGGTCCGGCGCTTCGCTCACTGGCTCCTCGCGGCGGCGCTCGTCTGCGCGCAGCTCGGGATCCAGGCGCACGCGCTCTCGCACCTCGACGAGGCGCTGCACGGGCACGACGGCGCGGCCCATCACCCCGACCACGAGGCGGAGACCTGCCTCGCGTTCGAAGCCTCCGCCGGCGCGAGCGCCGTCCCGGCCCCGCTCGCGCTCGCCGGCACGGCGCCCGCTTCCCCGCCCGGCCTCGCGCCGGCCGATCCGCTCCTCGCCGATCTCGCGCTCACTCGCTTCGCGAGCCGGGCGCCGCCTCGCCCCGCCTGATCCCCCGCCAGTGAGAGCGCGCACGCCGGCCGCGGCCGGCGCGCGCCCGTCCGTATTTCGCCCGCGCGCGAGCGCTTCCCGCGCGCCGGGCCCGTGGGAGATTCGCAATGCCATTCGAAAGAGCACTGCCTGCCGCAGCGGCCGCGTTGATCTTCGCCGCGCACACGCACGAGGCCGCGGCGCAGACGAAGCCCGCCGCGCCGCCCGCCGCCGGGGCGGCGCAAGCCGCCCCCGCCGCACCGCAGACGCTGTCGCCCACCGTCGTCACCGCCACGCCGCTCGGCTCCGATCTCTTCTCGTCGGTCGACCCGGTGAACGTGCTCGAAGGGCAGGGCCTGCGCCTGCGCCAGCAGCCGACGCTCGGCGAGACCCTCGCCAACGAGGTCGGCGTCAGCTCGACCTTCTTCGGCCCGAACGCGAGCCGGCCGATCATTCGCGGCCTGGGCGGGTTCGACATCCGCCTGCTCGACAACGGCCTCGGGATCATCGACGCGTCGGCGTCGAGCCCCGACCACGCGGTGGCGATCTCGCCGTTCGCGTCGCAGCGGGTCGAGGTGGTGCGCGGGCCGGCGACGGTGATGTACGGCGGGAACGCGGTCGGCGGGGTGGTGAACACGATCGACGGCCGCATCGCGCAGGAGGGCCTGCTGAAGCCTGTCGACGGCGCCGTCGAATACCGCTACGGTGGCGCGAACGACCTGTCGGCGGGCGGCATGCGCTTGAACGCCGGGAACCAGTCGTTCGTCCTGCACGCCGACGCCTACGGCACGAGCAACAAGAATCTCCGCATCCCGGGCAGCGCATGGACGTCGACCGTTCAGAACCAGCGCGGCGACCCGGGCCCGAGCGGGACGCTCCCGAACAGCCAGGGCGATTCGGAGTCCTACGGCCTCGGCGGCTCGGTGATGCTCGGCGACAAAGGCTACGCCGGCGTGTCCTATTCGCAGTTCAAGACCAACTACGGGACGGTTGCGGAGCCCGACGTCACGATCGACCTCAAGCGCGAGACGTGGAACTTCGCCGGCGAGCTGCGCGACACGATTCCCGGCCTCCGGGCGCTGCGCGTGAAGTACGGCTACAGCGACTACCAGCACACCGAATACGAGGGCGCCGAGGCCGGGACGACGTTCCAGTCGAGCGGCTACAACCTCCGGGTCGAGGGCCTGCACCGCGCGATCGGCCCGCTCACCGGCGCGATCGGACTGGAGGTGGTCAACTTCAGGTTCTCGGCGCTCGGCGCCGAGGCGTTCCTGCCCGACACCAAGACGAACAGCATCGCCGGCTTCGTCTACGAGGAGCTGCCCTACGGGCCGTGGAAGTTCTCGTTCGGCGGCCGCGTCGAGAGCGTGAGCGTGGACGCGAGCGCGTTCGAGCAGGCCGGCCTGCCGGCCGATTCGCGCAGCTTCACGCCCTGGAGCGCGGCCGCGGGCGCGTTCTACGCGTTCAACCGGGAGTGGGGCGTGGGGGCGAACGTCTCCTACACCCAGCGCGCCCCGACCTTCCAGGAGCTCTACGCCGACGGCCCGCACATCGCCACGAACGCGTTCGAGGTGGGGAACCGGACCCTGAACACCGTCAAATCCACCGCCGTCGACCTCACGCTCAAGCGGCAGGGGCCGGACCTGACCGGCTCGCTCGGCGTCTTCTACAATTCCTTCTCCAACTACGTCGCGCTGTTCCCGACCGGGATCTTCCGCAACCCGGAGGACCGCAGCATCACCCCGGACGCGATGCCGATCGTCGATCCGGTCACCGGCGAGGAGATCGTGCCGCTCGAGCAGTTCGACTACCAGCAGGTGAAGGCGCGCTTCTACGGCGTCGAGGGGCAGGTGGCGTTCCCGGTGTGGCGCGCCGCGGGCAACCTCGTGACACTCGGACTGCAGTTCGACTACGTGAATGCTACCAACCGCTCGAACGGCCAGCCGCTGCCGTTCATCCCGCCGTTCCGCTTCGGCGCGACGGTGGGGTACCAGCGCGAGCGCTTCACCGCGAGCATCGGCGGGCTCTTCGCCGCCGCGCAGAACCGGGTGCCGCAGTTCCAGACGACGACGGCGGGCTACGCCAACGTGTTCGCGAACCTGGGCTACGCGTTCAAGGTCGGCACGCTGCTGACGGCCGAGGCGTTCGTGCAGGGGACCAACCTGCTCGACCAGACGATCCGCTACAGCACGTCGAACCTGAAGGACATCGCGCCGCTCGGCCGGGCGGCGGTCCTTGCGGGCGTGCGCGCGGCGTTCTAGAGCTAGAGCGATGCAGTCCGCGCTCGAACCCGTGCGCGACGAGCGGCGCCTGATCGCGCTCAGTGTGGCCGCGAGCATCGTGCTGCACGCGACGGTGCTCGCGCTGTCTCCGCACCTGCGGCACGCGCACGAGCTCGAGCCGCCGCGGGTGTTGAGCGTGGTCCTCGTGCAGCCGCGAGCGGAGGAGGACAAGCCGGCGGCGGTACCGCCCGTGCCGCGCCCGCCGCAGGCGAAGTCGCCGCCTCGCGGCGCGCCGCCGCCCGCACAGGAAACCCGGGTACGGGCGCCGCCGGCGGCGCAGGCCCCGGTGCCGGCGAGCGCCGCACCCCCGGCCGACGACGCGAGCCCGAAGGAGGAACGCCTCGCCGCATCGGCGCCGGCGGCGGTCGCGTCGGCACCATCGGTGCCGGTCCCTGCGGTACCGTCGGCCTTCGCCGCAGCCCCGCGCGAGCCGTCGTCACCGCCCGACTTCCGCGCCGCCTATCTCCGCAATCCGCCGCCCGCCTATCCGGCCGCGGCGCGCCGCAACGGCGAAGAAGGCACCGTGACGCTGCGCGTCCTGGTGAGCACGGAAGGCTCGCCGCGCCAGGTGACGCTCGAGCGCTCGAGCGGATCGAGCGTCCTCGATGCCGCCGCCCTCGCCACCGTGAAAACTTGGCGTTTCAGCCCGGCCCGACGCGGTGGCGAGGCGCAGGAAGCATGGGTCCTGGTGCCGGTAGTCTTCCGCCTGGAGCCCCGCGGCTGAGGAGCGGCAGTCCGTCACTGCGGCAAACGCCGCGCGATTGACTTTCGCGGTTTGCCCCCGCCGGGGGGCTGTGGTAGAAGAGTGGGCGGTCCGCTCGGACCGCCTTCCTAGGCTGCTGATTCAATTCAAGTAAGCGGAAATTGGCGTTCTCGCTTTTCGGCAAGAAGCAACCGGAGAAGAAACCGGAGAAGGCCGCGCCCAAGATCGAGGCGCGGCGCCCGAACGCGCCCGCGCCGTCCGCGCCGCCGCCCGCGGCCGACGACGGCATGTCGCTCGATTTCACCAACTACGCACCGCCCCCGGCCCCCGCTTCGCAGGCGCCGCCGTCGCTGAGCCCACGTTCCCTCGCCCCTCAGTCCCTCGCGCCGCAATCCATAGCGCCACCGTCCGTGGCGCCCGTCGCCAAGGGCCCGCCGTCGATCGCGGCGCCGAGCGCCCCGGCCGCGGAGCCGGCCGGCGGCGGAGGGTTCAGCCTCGACTTCGGCTCGCTCGCCGCCGCGGCGGTCGCGCAGCAGGCGCCCGCCTCGCGCGCACCCGAGGCGAAGGCGCCCGAGCCGCCGAAGAAGAAAGCGCCGAAGAAGCCGCTCGACTCGATCCTCTGCATCGAGGTCGAGGAAGGCTCCGGCGTCGACGTCCCGCCGGCGATCGAGGAGGCGGCGATCCTGTACGCGAACGGCCAGACCGAGGAGTCGCGCGCGCGCGCGCAGAAGGCGCTCGACGGCGAGGACCTCGGCGCGTGGAAGCTGCAGATGTGGCTGATGCTCTTCGACGTGCTGCAGCAGCTCGGCCGCAAGAGCGAGTTCGAGGAGAAGGCGCTCGATTTCGTCGTGAAGTTCGAGCGCTCGCCGCCGGTGTGGGTGGACGCGCCGACCGCGGCGGTGCGACAGAACCCGGCGTTGCGCACCGGGGGCCTCGCCGCCATCTCCCTCACCGGCGTGCTCGCCGCCTCGAGCGCCGGGGCGTTCGACCAGCTCAAGAAGGCGGCCGAGCGGCAGCCGAAGCTGCGCCTCGACTTCGCCAAGCTCCAGGGCGTCGAGCCCGCGGGCTGCACGCTGCTGCGCGACGCGCTGCGCACGTTCAAGGCGGCGAAGAAGGACATCTATCTCACCGGCGAAGCGCGCGTGTTCCAGCTCCTGCGCGAGGTCGCGAAGGCCGGCGACGCGTCGGTCGACCAGGCGGTGTGGAGTCTCCTCCTCGACCTCTACCAGATGCTCGGCCTGCAGAACGAGTTCGAGGAGGCGGCGGTCGACTACGCGGTGACCTACGAGGTTTCGCCGCCGTCGTGGGAGACCCCGCCGCCGCGCCCGAAGCCGCTCGAGGTCTCGCAGCCGATCGCGGTCGAGGGCGGCGACGACGCGTTCCACGTGGTCGGCGAAGTGGCGGGGCCGAGCGAGCAGCTCTTCACCGACATCGCCGCGTATGCCGCGGGCGCGAGTCCGGTCACGCTCGATTTCGGCGCGGCGAAGCGCATCGATTTCGTCAACGCCGGAAAGCTCCTCAACCTGCTCGAGAAGCAGAAGACGGCGGGCAAGGAGCTCGTCGTGCGCGGTGCGGGCGAGATGATCATCGCGCTCTTCGCGGTGATGGGCATCACCAAGATCGCCCGCATCATCCCGCGGAAATAGCGCGAGGCAGGCCCCGCGGGGACGCGCCCCCGCGCTTGCGCGCGGGGCCGCGCGCCCCGATATCATCCGGGTCTGCCGTTTCCCCGTCCCCGCCCATGGAGCAGTTCCACGGCACCACCATCCTCTCCGCCCGCCGCGGCGCGAGCGTCGCGCTCGGCGGCGACGGCCAGGTGACGCTCGGCAACATCGTCGTCAAGGCCGGCGCGCGCAAGGTGCGGCGGCTCTACAACGACCGCATCCTCGCCGGGTTCGCCGGCGGCACCGCCGACGCGTTCACGCTGTTCGAGCGCTTCGAGGCGAAGCTCGACAAGCACCAGGGCAACCTCGTGCGCTCGGCGGTCGAGCTCGCCAAGGACTGGCGCACCGATCGCATGCTCCGCCGCCTCGAGGCGATGCTCGCGGTCGCCGACCGCACGAGCTCGCTCGTCATCACCGGCGCGGGCGACGTGCTCGAGCCCGAGTACGGCCTGATCGCGATCGGCTCGGGCGGGCCCTACGCCCAGGCCGCGGCGCGGGCGCTGCTCGATGCGACCGAGCTCGACGCAGAGGCGATCGTGCGCCGCGCGCTCGCGATCGCGGCCGAGCTCTGCATCTACACCAACCAGAACGTCGTCGTCGAGACGCTGGCGTAGCGTGCGAACGGTCGTCCGATGAGCTCGATGACCCCGCAGGAGATCGTCCACGAGCTCGACAAGCACATCGTCGGGCAGGACCGCGCCAAGCGCGCGGTCGCGATCGCGCTACGCAACCGCTGGCGGCGGCAGCAGGTCGCCGAGCCGCTGCGCCAGGAGATCACGCCGAAGAACATCCTGATGATCGGCCCGACCGGCGTCGGCAAGACCGAGATCGCGCGCCGGCTCGCGCGGCTCGCCGATGCGCCGTTCATCAAGATCGAGGCGACCAAGTTCACCGAGGTCGGGTACGTCGGCCGCGACGTCGACACGATCGTGCGCGACCTGGCGGAGATCGCGATCAAGCAGGCGCGCGAGGGCGCGATGCGCCAGGTGCGCGCGCGCGCCGAGGACGCGGCCGAGGACCGCGTGCTCGACGCGCTGCTGCCCGCCGCGCGGCCGATGGGCTTCGCCGAGCGGACGGACAGCCCCGAGGACTCGGTCGCGCGCCAGCGCTTCCGCAAGAAGCTGCGCGAGGGCGAGCTCGACGACAAGGAGATCGAGATCGAGCTCGCGGTCTCCTCGGCGGAGATGCAGATCCTCGCCCCGCCCGGGATGGAGGAGCTGACCCAGCAGATCCAGGGCATGTTCCAGAACATGGGCGGGGGGCGCAAGAAGCTGCGCAAGCTCAAGGTCCGCGAGGCGATGCGGCTCCTCGCCGAGGAGGAGGCCGGGCGCCTCGTCAACGACGACGACCTGAAGACCCGTGCGCTCGCGAACGTCGAGCAGAACGGCATCGTCTTCCTCGACGAGATCGACAAGATCGCGACGCGCTCGGAGATGCACGGCGCCGACGTCTCGCGCCAGGGCGTGCAGCGCGACCTGCTGCCGCTGGTCGAGGGCACGACGGTCTCGACCCGCTACGGCATGGTGAAGACCGACCACGTGCTGTTCATCGCGAGCGGCGCGTTCCATCTCTCCAAGCCCTCCGATCTCATCCCCGAGCTGCAGGGGCGCTTCCCGATCCGGGTCGAGCTCGACTCGCTCACCGCCGCCGACTTCGAGCGCATCCTCACCGCGACCGATGCCTGCCTCACGAAGCAGTACGAGGCGCTGCTCGCGACCGAAGGGGTGAGGATCGAGTTCCGCCCCGACGGGATCGAGCGCCTCGCCCAGACCGCGTTCGCGGTGAACGAGCGCACCGAGAACATCGGCGCGCGGCGGCTCTACACCGTGATGGAGAAGCTGCTCGAGGACGTCTCGTTCGCGGCCGGGCGCGGCGGGTCGCTGACGGTGACCGTCGACGCCGCCTACGTCGACGCCCGCTTGAAGGACCTCGCCGCGAGCGAGGATCTCGCGCGCTACGTGCTATGAGGCGCTGCGCGCGCGCGCTCGCCCTTGCCGCGTGGGCCGCGAGCCTCGTGCTCCCGGTCGTCGCGCCCGCGCCCGCGTCCGCAGCGCAAGGCCTCGCGGCCGAGGTTTGCTCCGCCGACGGGGCGCGCACGCTGCCGGTCGATCACCGGGACGGTCACGCTGTCGACTGCCCGTGCTGCACGGGCTTCGGCCCGGCGTTGCCGCCCGCGCCCGCGGCGGCAGCGATGCGGCCGGGTGCCGACGCCGGCGGACCGGTACCGCCGCGCGGCGCGGTACGCGCACCCGCGCCGGCGGCGTTGCCGCCGAGCTGCGGCCCGCCCGCCTGAGCGGTCGCCCGGGTCCCGTCGACCGCGGCCGGCGCCTCGCGCCGCGCCGCATCATCCGATCGCAACCGAGGAAGTGCCCGAGATGAACTCGACCGTACGTCTTGCCGTTCTCGCCTTCGCGGCCGTCAGCGCGGCCGCGCAAGCCCAGGTCACCGTGTCCGACGCGTGGGTGCGCGGCACGGTGCAGGGCCAGACCGCCACCGGCGCCTTCATGCACCTCAGGAGCCCGGACGGCGCGGCGATCGTGGGCGCCGACAGCCCCGTCGCCGGGATCGTCGAAATCCACGAGATGGCGATGGAGAACAACGTGATGAAGATGCGGGCGGTGACCCGAATCGACCTCCCCCCCGGCCGCACGGTGGAGCTCAAGCCAGGCGGCTACCACGTCATGCTCATGGACCTCAAGGCGCCACTCAAGAAGGGCGAGACGGTCCCGATCCGGCTGAAAGTACAGAGCAGGTCCGGGCAGACGCAGGAGATCGAGGTCAAGGCGGAGGTGCGCGAGCTCGCCGCGGGCACGGGGGGCAAGGCCAAGCACTGAGCGCTGGCGCGATTTTCACTGAGCGCTGGCGCGTTTCACTGCGTCGGCGGTTCAGCGCGTCGAGACTCCGGACGCGGAGAGCTCGGCGCTCAGGCAGCGCGGGCAGAGGCAGCTCGCGAACGCCGCGCTCGGCGCGATCGGCGGGAGGTTCGCGCACCAGCAGTGCTCGAGCCCCGCTGTCAGCCCGCACTCGAACGCTGCGCCGCAGCGGGCGCACGCTTCGCCCGCGAGAGGGCGCAGCGCTGCATAGGCGAACGTTCCGCGAATCGGCCCGGCGGTGCGCGCGAAACGGACCGGATAGGCGAAGTCCGGCCCGTCGTACACGAAGGTGTGGAACTCGCCGTTTTCTCCGCACGGATCCACGCCCGCCGGAAGCCCGGCGAAGAACGCGGCGTCCAGCTCCCGGCCCGCCCATTCCGGCGGAAGCTTCGCCGCGTCGACGCAGACCGCCACCCCGCGATACCCGGCAGCGACGAATCGGGCGGCCAGGGCGCGGGTGTCCTCGCCCCAGAGCGGGTACACGGGTTCGAATCCGAGCCGCGCCAGCAGCGCATCGCGCCAGGCCTTGATGTCCGCGAGGAAGAGATCGCCGAAGGCGACGTGCCGGATGCCCTGCGCGCGGGCGGGCTCCAGCGCCGCCGCGAGCCGCGCTTCGTAGACGGCGTTCGGCGGCTCGCGCGGAATGCGGAGCGGCGCGAGCGGCAACCCGAGGCTCGCGGCCTGCAGCCCGACGAGCTGCTCCGGCACCCCGTGCATCGCGAGCGTCCCGTCGTCCTCGACGAACGCGGCGAGCAGGGCCCGCACGTCCCAGCCGTCCGAGCGCAGGCGCGCGAGGGCGAGCACGCTGTCCTTGCCGCCGCTGAAGGAGAGGACGACGGGCGTGGCCACAAAAAGCTCCGGTAGCTGTGGGCGGCAACCCGCCCGTTCAAGGGGTCCGGCGGCATCTTACCGCCCGGGAAATTTCCCTTGATTCGGTACGGCCGAGCCCCATCTTGACCTCTACAGGGCGACTGCCCGGACCAATCCAGCGAGGAGACATACTCATGGCAAACGTAACCCGTTACGACCCCTTCGGCGAGCTGTTCGACGACCTCTTCAAGGGCTATTTCGTCCGTCCGGTGATGGGCGAGGGCCGCGACGCGGCGCCGCGCGTGAAGATCGACGTGAGCGAGCAGAACGGCGCTTTCACGGTGCTGGCCGAGATTCCCGGGGTGAAGAAGGACGACATCCAGGTCGCCATCGACGGCGACCAGGTGTCGATCACCGCCGAGGTGAAGCAGGAGAAGGACGTGAAGGAAGGCGAGCGGCTCGTCCACAGCGAGCGCACCTTCGGCAAGACCTCCCGCGCGTTCCGCCTCGGCTACGAGATCGACGAGGCGAAGGTGCAGGCGAAGTACGCGGACGGCGTGCTCGAGCTGGTGCTGCCGAAGCGGGAGACCGCGGCGGCGAAGAAGATCACGATCCAGTAAGTCCGGATCGGTCGGGCAAGGGCGGCTCTTCGGGGCCGCCCTTTTTCTTCGCCGCGGCCGATGCCGGTGTCCGGTACCGGGCGGGTGCTACGATAGGGCCACGATCCTGGATCCGGCGGCACCGTGTTCTACGTCGAGTTCTTCCGTGCGATGCCGGAATGACGAGCGTCGACTACTACTACCGCCCGACCGACGAGGAGCTGCGCGCGTACGCCGATCTCACGCCCCTCGAGCGGCTGAAGCGGCTCGACGAGCTGCGCCGCTTCACGATCATGCTCCGGGAGGCCCCGACCGTGAATGTCCGCGCGGCCGCCGAGTCCGACCCGACGCCCTACGGCTGATCAGCGCTCCTTCAGCGAGTGAGCGCAGAGGAGCGCCGCCGCGAAGACCAGCGTCGCCACCCCCTGGTGCGAGGCGCCGAGTCCCACCGGCACCCCTGCGAGCAGCGTCGCCACGCCGAGCGCGAACTGCGCGACCACGAGACCGAGCAGCACCGTCGCGGCGATCCGGGCGCGGGCGGTCGTCGCCGAATTCCGCACGCGCCACCACAGCAGGGGCGCAAGCGCGAGCAGGAGCCACGCGAGCAGGCGGTGGTCGAGCTGCACCATCGCCATGTTGTTGAAGATATTCAGCCACCAGGGCTCGAGCGCGAACGCCTCGGGTGGGACGAGGTGGCCGTTCATCAGCGGAAAGGTGTTGTAGGCCTTGCCGGCGCGGATCCCGGCGACGAGCCCGCCGGCGAGCACCTGCAGGAAGACGATCCCCGCGATCGCGGCGGCGAACCGTGCGAGGCCGCGGGCAGGCCGCGCGGCACGGTCGGGGTACAACAGGTCGAACGCGATCCAGAGGATCGCGCCGAGGATCACGAACGCGAGTCCGAGGTGCGCGGTGAGCCGCAGGTGCGAAACGCGCGGCTCGTCGATCAGACCCGAGGCCACCATGTACCACCCCATCGCGCCCTGCAGCCCGCCGAGCGCGAACACCCCGGCGAGCTTCCACCCGAGCCGCGCGTCGATGCGGCCGCGGAACCAGAACCAGGCGAGCGGCACGAGGAACACGACCCCGATCGCCCGGCCGAGCAGGCGGTGGACGTACTCCCACCAGAAGATGCCCTTGAACTCGGCGAGCGACATCGCGCGGTTGACGAGCTTGTACTCCGGCGTCTGCCGGTACTTGTCGAACAGCACCTGCCAGTCGGCCTCCGAGAGCGGCGGGATCGTGCCGACGAGCGGCTGCCACTCGACGATCGAGAGCCCGGAGTGGGTGAGGCGGGTGACGCCGCCCACGACGACCATCAGTGCGACGGCGAGCGCGCAGAAGAGGAGCCAGGCGGCGACGGGGCGTGCGGCGCTCGCCGGCGCAGCGGCCGGCGCGAGCGGGGAAGCCGCGGCAAGCGATTGAGGCATCTCGCGATTCTGCCTCGCTCCGGCAGTGCGCGCGCGCCGACGCGAACCGCGGGTCGCACGTCGAACGGAGGGATCAGTCGGCGAGCGACCGCGCGACCGCCTCGCAGGCCGCGATGCTGCGCAGGTGCGACTCGCGCATCCGCACGATCGCCATCCGCGCCGGGTCGTCGGCGATGCGCGCGAGCGCCTCGTCGAACCGCTTCACCGCCCAGCGGAGACCCCGCGCGAGGAACTCGACCCGCGCGCGGCGCCCCTCGATCGCGAGCAGCTTGCCGAGGAAATCGCCGGTGGCGTGGCTGTAGTCGCCGCCGAGGCGCCTGATCTCCGCGCCGAGCAGCCCGCAGTTGTGCGCCTCGTCGGCGTGGACGCGCCGCAGCGCGGTCCACGCCTCGCCGTGGCGCGGATGCTGCTCGAGGATGTTCAGCAGCGCGTTCGCGCCCGCGCGCTCGGTCTCGAGCATGCGGTTGAGGAACCCGACGAGCTCGTCGCGCGAGAACGGCTTTTTCGCTTCGGCCATGGCGCCTCCCGGGCATCCCGCCCGCGGGCTCTAGGAGTTCCCGCGGTTCGCGGCGAGCCAGCCGTCGACGAGCGCCACCGTCTCGTCCACCGCGGCCGAGCGCATCCCCTTCTGCGCCGCGATCACCTGCACGAGGCGGTCCACCCGCTCGATGTCGTGCGACCCTGCGGCGAGCGCGCGCGCAGCGGACGACGGGCTCGCGAGCGACAGCGCCGCGTTGGCGTACTTCTCGAACGGCACCAGGTCCTTCCGGTCGGCGCCGAGCGACACGCAGAGCGCGACCACCCATTCGTAGACCGCGCGCGTGGCGTCGAGGTTGGCGTGCACCGCCTCCTTGATCGGGCGCACACCGTCCTTCTGCACGCAGCGGTAGTTGCCGGCGAGGAGCATCGCCCACTTCGCGAGCGGCACGAACACCGAGTCGTGCACCTTGAGCTTCACCGGGAGCTCGATCTTCCCTTCGGGCGCCGCGAAGCGCACCGCCTCGACGTCCGCCTCGAGCCGCCGCAGCATCGCGGTGTGCGCGTCGGCGGCGAATCGCGCCGCCTTGAAGTTGGTCGGCAGCCGGACCTGCAGCACGTTCACCGGCTCGTCCGGCGGACGGAACGCCTGCGGGTCGGGGCTGCAGAGCGTCATCAGCGCCGGGTCGAGCGCGTCCCACACGGTCGGGTCGGTGTAGCAGCTCCGGCAGCCGTCGGCGTCGACGCCGGGGATGCGGCGGAGGTAGGTGAGCGGAGGCATGTTCATGATCGACATGCACGGCACCTTCGCCTTCGCCGCTGCCGTCAGGAGCCCCCGCACGGCCGGTGAGCGGTACTGCGGCTCCTGCATCGCCAGCGCGACGAGGTCGTAGGCGCCGGGGTCGACGTCGGCGTTGCCGGCCGACATCCGGCCCGGGAGCTTGCGCGAATCGATCTCGACCAGGCCTTCGCGCCCCTTGACCGGCATGCGCACGCGAAAGCCTTCCCGGTTCATCAGCTCGCTCTCCGCCGGGAGGCAGACGAGCCGCACGGTGTGACCGGCCATCAGCAGCTTGGCGGCGAGCAGCGACCCGTACGACGCGCCCAGGATCAGGACGTTGCAGGGTGCGGACATGGCGAACCCCTTTCTCGTTCGGCAGCAGGAGCGGGGCGTTGCGGCGCGACCGGATCGGGAGATCCGCGCCACCCGTTCGCCTCTCCCCACCCATGCTAAGCACCGCGCGGCCGCGGTGCACGTTGCAGTGCGGCGGTTCCGCAATCCGGGATCGGCGCGGGTTCGCCCCGACGTCCCGCCGACTGCCCCGCGGGCTACCCCGCCGGTTACTCTCTGCGCGCGGGGATCGTGGCGCGCGTCGCCGGCGCGCGCAGGAAATCGAAGTCCGCGCCGCGGTCGGCCTGCGTGACCGACTCGAGGAAGAGCTTGAGGTAGCCGCGCTCGGCGGCCGGGGGCGTCACGGGGTGCGCTGCCGCGCGGCGCGCGAGCTCGTCGGCGGAGACGAGGAGCGCGAGCTCGCGCTTCGCCACCGACAGCCGGATGCGATCGCCGCTCTGCACGTGCGCGAGCGGGCCGCCGACCGCGGCTTCCGGCGTCACGTGCAGGACGATGGTGCCGAAGGCGGTGCCGCTCATGCGTCCGTCGGAGATGCGCACCATGTCCTTCACGCCGGCACGCGCGAGCTTCCGCGGGATCGGCAGGTAGCCGGCCTCCGGCATCCCGGGTGCGCCCTTCGGGCCGATGTTCTTGAGCACCAGGATGTCGTCGGGCGTCACGTCGAGGTCGGGATCGTCGATGCGCGCGGCGAGGTCGGCCGCGTTCTCGAACACCACCGCGCGGCCTTCGTGCTCGACGAGCGCGGCGCTCGCGGCCGACTGCTTGATGATTGCGCCGCCCGGGGCGAGGTTGCCTTCGAGCACCGCGATGCCGCCCTGCGGGTAGATCGGGTTCGCGAGCGGGCGCACCACGTCCTGCGCGAAGACCGGCCCGGCGCGCTCGAGCTCCTCGCCGAGCGTGCGGCCGGTGACCGTGAGCGCGTCGAGCCGGAGCAGGGGTTTGAGCTCGCGCAGGAGCGTGATCATGCCGCCCGCGTGGTGGAAGTCCTCCATGTAGTGCTTGCCCGAGGGCTTGAGGTCGACCAGCACCGGCGTCTCGCGGCCCATGCGGTCGAGCCCCTGCAGGTCGATCGCGTAGCCGAGCCGGCCGGCGATCGCGGTGAGGTGGACGATGCCGTTGGTCGAGCCGCCGATCGCGAGCAGCACCCGCAGCGCGTTCTCGAACGCCGCCGGCGTCAGCACCTGGTCGATCGTGAGCCGCTCGCGCGCGATGCGCACCGCGTGCGCGCCGGAGAGCTCGGCGATGCGGATGCGGTCGGCGGTGGTCGCCGGCGGCGATGCGCCGCCGGGCACGGTCATGCCGAGCGCCTCGGCGACGCACGCCATCGTGCTCGCCGTCCCCATGACCGAGCAGGTGCCCACGCTCGCGACGAGCTGATTGCTGACGTCGGCGATCTCGGCCGCGTCGATCTCCTCGGCGCGGTAGCGGCCCCAGTAGCGGCGGCAGTCGGTGCAGGCGCCGACGCGCTCGCCGCGGTGCGAGCCGGTGAGCATCGTCCCGGTCACGAGCTGGATCGCCGGGCGCCCGGCCGAGGCCGCGCCCATGAGCTGCGCCGGCACCGTCTTGTCGCAGCCGCCGATCAGCACGACCGCGTCCATCGGCTGCGCGCGGATCATCTCCTCGGTGTCGATCGACATGAGGTTGCGCGTGTACATGCTGGTCGGGTAGGCGAAGCTCTCGTGGATCGAGATCGTCGGGAAGTCCATCGGCAGGCCGCCGGCGAGCATCACGCCGCGCTTCACCGCCTCGACGAGCTGCGGCGCGTTGCCGTGGCAGGGGTTGTAGGCGCTGCCGGTGTTCGCGATCCCGATCACCGGCCGGTCGAGTGCGGTGTCGGTGTAGCCGGCGCCCTTGATGAAGGCTTTGCGCAGGAAGAGCGAGAAGTCGGCGTCGCCGTAGCTCGTGAGGCCGGTGCGCATGCCGCCGGCCGATGCTTGCCCGGACGTGTCGGAGGCGGACGATTTCGGCTTGCTCATGGGGCGGACCTCGGGTGCGAGACGCAACTATACAATCGCCGCACCCGGGTCTCGGGAGGAGCCCGTCCACGAAGAACCGTGCGAGCGTTGCCCGCGCGACCCTCGGGACCCTCGGGACCCGCGCGACCCTCGTCGCGGAACGGCTCACGGCGACCGGGCAGATCGTCAGTCCCGGCACGCCGGCGGAGTTCGCCGCTGCGATCGATGAGCAGGCGGTCCGGCTCGCCGCGTTCGCCGGGACGCTCGGCATCCAGGCGCGGCAGTGAGCGCCCGCGCGGGGGCGCCGAAGCCCCGTCCGTCGGGCGCCGAGCGCGGGATGCGGCAAGGTAGAATCGCCGCGACCCCCCGGCCCGCCATGTCCGTCGCTCCCGCAACCGCCGCGCTCAAGGCGCAGATCCTCGCCGAGGCGCTGCCCTACATCCGCCGCTTCCACGGCAAGACGATCGTCGTCAAGTACGGCGGCAGCGCCATGACCGAGGAGCGGCTGCAGAAGAGCTTCGCGCACGACGTGGTGCTGCTGAAGCTCGTCGGCATGAACCCGGTGGTCGTGCACGGCGGCGGGCCGCAGATCGAGAGCGTGCTCGGCCGGCTCGGCAAGAAGGCGCAATTCGTCCAGGGCATGCGCGTCACCGACGACGAGACGATGGACGTCGTCGAGATGGTGCTCGGCGGGACGGTGAACAAGGAGATCGTCACCCTGATCAACCAGGCGGGCGGCAAGGCGGTCGGCCTCACCGGCAAGGACGGCGCCTTCATCCGGGCGAAGAAGCTGCTCGTGCCCGACGCCGCCGGCGAGAAGGTCGACATCGGCCAGGTCGGCGAGATCGACGCGATCGACCCGGACGTGATCTCCGCGCTCGAGGAGAGCGGCTTCATCCCGGTGGTCGCGCCGATCGGCGTCGGCCGCAACGGCGAGTCCTACAACATCAACGCCGACCTCGTCGCCGGGAAGCTCGCCGAAGTGCTGAAGGCGGAAAAACTGGTGCTGCTCACGAACACGCCCGGCGTGCTCGACGAGAACGGGAAGCTCCTCACCGGCCTCACCCCGAAGCGGATCGACGAGCTGGTCGCCGAAGGCACGCTGTCGGGCGGGATGCTGCCGAAGATCGCCTCCGCGCTCGACGCCGCGCGCGGCGGCGTGAAGAGCGTGCACATCATCGACGGCCGGGTCGAGCACGCGCTGCTGCTCGAGATCCTCACCGACGAGGGCGTCGGGACGCTGATCCGGTCGCGCTAGGCGATCTCGCGCCGGGCGCGGTCGACCAGCCCCTCGAGATAGCCTTCCTGCGGATCGTAGATCGTGAGCAGCCGCCGGCGCGGCGCGGCGGTGAACGAAACGTGAATCCACTCGTCGAACTCGAGGATCGCGGTATCGAAGGCGATCGCGGAGTCGCGCAAACGCCGCGCGATCGCGAGCGGCGGCCCGCAACCCGGGCACGTGAAGTCGGCGGCGAGGCCCTGCGCATGCTGCGAGTTCGGCACCCCGCCGACCGCGGCGTTGAGCGCGGGCGAGCGGTAGCCGCTCGAGATCTCGAGCGGGTGGCCGAGGAGGAGCCGGATCCGGTCGAGCCCGCGCGCGAGGAGCCGCAGGTTCGGCAGGAGCTCGGGCGGGGGCGTGTTGTCGATGCCGCGCTCGCGCGCGGTGTCGGAGTGCACGAGCCGCGCGAGCGTGTAGTAGCGCGACAGGCGCGGGCTGCGGACTTGCTGCATGCGGCGATGATTGTAGGGCGATGCTGACCTGGATCTTCGATCTCGACAACACGCTGCACGACACGGCGCCGCACATCATGCCGCACATCAACCGCAGCATGACCGCGTACGTGCAGCGCCTCCTCGCGCTCGACGCGGCGCAGGCCGGCGCCCTGCGCGAGCGGTACTGGCGGCGCTACGGCGCGACGCTGCTCGGGCTGATGCGCCACCACGGCACCGATCCGGGTCATTTTCTCTGGCATACGCACCAGTTCCCCGACCTCGCCCGGATGGTCGTGGCGGAGCGCGCCGCGCTGCACGCCCTGCGCCGGCTCCCCGGGCGGAAGCTCGTGTTCTCGAACGCGCCCGCCCATTACGCCCACGCGGTGCTCGACCTGCTCGGCCTGGCGGGCTTCTTCGACGCCGTCTACACGATCGAGCACACCGGCTACCGGCCGAAACCCGATCCCGCGGGGTTCCGGCTGCTCCTGCGGGCCGAGGGCGTCGTCCCGGAGCGCGCGGTGATGGTCGACGACGTCCTCGTCAACCTGCGCGCCGCCCGGCGGCTCGGGATGGCGACGGTCTGGGTCAGCCGCCAGCCGCGGGTGCCCGGCTACGTCGATGCGCGGATCGCCTCGGTCCGGGAGCTGCCGCGGCGCGCGGCCGCGCTCGCCCGCCGCCGGGTGGGTTAGCGCTCACACGAAGTAGAATCGCGATCCCTCCGCGGGGCGAGCGGCGGCGGGGAAGGGGAGAGCGCCATGGCGACCAGAACCGGTGAGCGCAAGCTGCAGATCCTGCGGACCTTGGCGGAGATGCTGCAGGATCCGAAGGGCGAGCGGATCACGACCGCGGCGCTGGCCGCGAAGCTCGACGTGTCCGAGGCGGCGCTCTACCGTCACTTCGCGAGCAAGGCCCAGATGTTCGAAGGCCTGATCGAGTTCATCGAGGAGAGCCTCTTCGGCCTGATCAACAAGATCACCGGCGAGGAAGAGAACGGCCGCAAGCAGCTGCACGCGATCCTCGCGATGCTGCTCGGCTTCGCCGAGAAGAACCCCGGGATGACGCGCGTCCTCACCGGCGACGCCCTCGTCAACGAGGACCCGCGCCTCCAGGCGCGCATCAACCAGCTCCACGACAAGCTCGAGGCCGCGCTCAAGCAGTGCCTGCGGATCGCCGCCACCCAGGCGCCCGAGGGCGCGGACGCCGCGGCCACCGCGCAGGCCGCGGCCGAAGCCGCCACGCCGCACGCGAACGTGCTGCTCTGCTACGTGGTCGGCCGCTGGCACCAGTTCGCCAAGAGCGGCTTCAAGCGCAAGCCCGCCGACGGGTTCGAGCGGCAGTGGCCGCTGCTCGGGTAGGGCCGCGCCCGGTGCGCCGCAAGGCGCTAGCGGCCGGCGCAGACCGCGCAGGCCGGGTCGCGTTCCAGGCGGATCGACCGCCACTCCATCGCGAGCGCATCGAGCAGCAGCAGCCGGCCGACGAGCGGCTCGCCCGCGCCGGCGACGAGCTTGAGCGCCTCGGCCGCCTGCGTCGCGCCGATGATGCCGACGAGCGGCGCGAACACCCCGAGCACCGCGCAACGCTCCTCCTCCGCCGGCGCGTCCTCCGGGAAGAGGCAGTTGTAGCAGGGGCTCGAAGCGCTGCGCAGGTCGAACACGCTCACCTGGCCGTCGAAGCGCACGCCCGCCCCGGACACGAGCGGCTTGCGATGCTTCACGCACGCGCGGTTCGCCGCGTGCCGCGTCGCGAAGTTGTCCGAGCAGTCGAGCACGACGTCGGCCGCCGCCACCAGCTCGTCGAGCCGGCCGGGCGCGAGCCGCTCCTCGAGCGCGACGACGCGCGCCTCCGGGTTGAGCTGCGCGAGCGTGTCGCGGCCGGAGGCGGCCTTCGGTCGCCCGATCGCCGCGGTCGTGTGCAGGATCTGCCGCTGGAGATTGGTGAGGTCGACCGCGTCGCCGTCGGCGAGCGTGATCGTGCCGACGCCGGCCGAGGCGAGGTAGAGCGCGACCGGCGAGCCGAGGCCGCCGGCGCCGATCACGAGCGCGTGCGCGGCGAGCAGCTTCTCCTGGCCCTCGACGCCGATCTCGGCGAGCAGGATGTGCCGCGAGTAGCGCAGGAGCTGCGCGTCGTTCACGTCCGCCCCCGGAAAGCAAAAGGGCCGGCGGCGCCGGCCCCTGCTCGAGCGATCACGCCCCGCTTCTTCGACCCGGCCTAGTTCTTCGTCTCGGCCTTCGCCGGCTCGTCCGGCTTGTCGGCCTTGGCGATCACCGGCTGGCCCTTCAGGTGGTTCATCGCCTGCTTGAGCTGGAAGTCGTCCGGACCGCCGAGCTCTACCGGCTTGTCGTTCTTCGGGTCGGCCGGCGGGGCGGCGGGCTTGGCCGCCGCGGCCTTCTCCTTGTCCGCTGCCTCCTTGGCCTTCTGCGCCTCGCTCTTGTCCTTGTCGTTCGAGAGGTGCTTCTCCAGGTCGGCTTCGCGCAGGCGGCCCGACGGCGAGCCCGGCTCGTCGACGACGATGTCCGGCGTGATGCCCTTCGCCTGGATCGAGCGCCCGTGCGGCGTGTAGTAGCGCGCGGTCGTGAGCTTGATCGCGGTGTTGTTGCCGAGCGGCATGATCGTCTGCACCGAGCCCTTGCCGAAGGTCTGGGTGCCGATGATCGTCGCGCGCTTGTAGTCCTGCAGCGCGCCGGCGACGATCTCGGAGGCCGACGCCGAGCCGGCGTTCACCAGCACCACCATCGGCACCGTCTTGATCTGCGGCGGCAGGCTGCGCAGGTAGTCGTCGCGGGTGCCGCGCAGGTAGTCCTCGGGGCTCGCCACGTACTTCCGCTTCGCGTCCTCGGTGCGCCCGTCGGTCGAGACCACGGTCACCTTCGGCGGCAGGAACGCGGCCGAGATGCCGACCGCGCCGTTCAGCAGGCCGCCCGGGTCGTTGCGCAGATCCAGGACCAGCCCCTTCAGCGCGCCGTCCTTGTAGAGCGCGTTGACGTGCTTCACCAGGTTCTCGCCGGTGTGCTCCTGGAACTGCGAGACGCGCACGTACCCGTAGCCCGGCTCGAGCATCTTCGATTTCACGCTCTGCACGCGGATCACGTCGCGCACGATCGTGACTTCGAACGGCTTCTGCTCGCCCTTGCGCAGGATGGTGAGCCGGATCGTGCTCTTCGGCTTGCCGCGCATGCGCTTGACGGCGTCGTTGAGGTTCATGCCCTTCACCGACGTGTCGTCGAGCTTGATGATGAGGTCGCCCGGCTTGAGGCCGGCGCGGAACGCGGGCGTGTCCTCGATCGGCGAGACGACCTTGACGAAGCCGTCCTCCATGCCGACCTCGATGCCGAGGCCGCCGAACTCGCCCTGGGTCCCGACCTGCAGCTCCTTGAACGCCTCCTGGTCGAGGTAGGCCGAGTGCGGGTCGAGGCCGGTCAGCATGCCGTTGATCGCCTCGGTGATGAGCTTCTTGTCCTCGACCGTCTCGACGTAGTTCGCCTTGATCGAGCCGAAGACCTCCGCGAACGCGCGCAGCTCGTCGACCGGCAGCGGGAACTTCGCCGCCGCCTCGCGCTGCGCGACCGCGGAGAAGTTGAGCGAGAGCATGACCCCGGCCAGCACTCCGACCAGCACCAGGCTCGCCTGCTTGAATTTGCTGCCCATGAACGTCACTCCGCGGAGAAAGCCATCAGGAAAGCCGTCGTCTCGACATCGTCCAGCATCGTCTAGCGTGTCTGCAGCCACGGCACCGGGTCGAACGCCCGTCCCTGATGCCTCAGCTCAAAGTATAAACCCGCCGATTCGTTCCCGCCGCTCGCGCCCACCGTGGCGACCACCTCCCCGGCGTGAACTGCGTCACCCACCCGCTTCAATACGGCCTCGTTGTTGCCGTAGATGCTGAGGAAGTCGTCGCCGTGGTCGACGATGAGCAGGTTGCCGTAGCCCCGCATCCAGTCGGCGAACACCACCCGGCCCCCGGCCACTGCCCGCACCCCCCCGCCGGCCGGCGAGCGGTAGAAGACGCCCTTCGGGGACGGGCTCGCCGCCTGCTGTGGAGCGCCGAACCGGGCCGATAGTTCCCCTTGCACCGGGGCCCGCAGCCGACCCCGCTGCTCGCCGAAGGCGCCGGTCGCCGGCGGCAGGACGGATTCCGTCCGGGCGGCTGACTCCGGACGGGCGGCCGGCTCGCCACGGCCGGGAGACGCCGGGCGGGCGGTCCCCGGGCGCGCTGCGCCCGGCCGTGGCGGCGCTTGCATCGCGCGGGCGAGCTCCTGAACGAGGCGGGCGAGCCGCTCCTCGTTCCGCCGCGCGGTCGCGAGATCGGTGCGCGCCTTGCGGATCCGGTCGCCGGCGCGGGCGAGCACCTGCCGGCGCTCGGCGGCCTGCGCGCGCAGCGTGTCGCGCTCGGCCCGGGCGCGGGCCTCGACCGCGGCGAGCGCCGCCGCCTGCTCGAGCGCGAGCGCCTCGAGCGCGCCGAGCCGCGCGAGATCGTCGCGCGCCCGGCCGATCGCCTCGCCCTGCGCGCGGGCGAGGTGGCTCTCGTAGGCGAGCCGCCGCGCGATCGCCTGCGGATCGTCGCCCGAGAGGAGCGTCCGCGCGAGGCCGCGCTCGCCCTCGGTGTAGCGCAGGTAGAGGAGCTGCGCGAGGGTTCGCCGGCGTGTCTCGAGGTCGCGGCGGAGCGTTGCCGCCGCGGTAGCGAGCCGCGCCGTTTCCGTGCGCAGACGCTCGCGCTCGGTCGCGAGCTCGGCGAGCCGCCGGTTCGCCTCCGAGATCGCGGTTTCGGACGCACGCAGCTCGTCGGCGGCCTCGGCGCGCGCGCCTTCGGACTCGGCCAGCTCCTGCTGCAGCCGGTCGATGCGCGCACGCAACTCGCGCAGGCTTTCGCCGCCCGGCGACTGGGCGACGGCGCCGGCCGCCGCGACGAGCCCCGCCACGACAAGCGCCGCAACGGCGAGGCGCGTGGCGCCGCGGCTCCGGCGGCTCCGGCGGCTCCGGCGTTTCAAGTGGCGGCTTTGCCCTGCGCCGCGACCGCGCGCACCTTGGCCTCGATCGCCGCCGGGTCGCCGAGGTAGTCGTGCCGGAGCGGCCGGAGGCTCGGGTCGAGCTCGTAGACGAGCGGCACGCCGGTGGGGATGTTCAGCCCGACGATGTCGGCCTCGCTCACGCCGTCGAGATGCTTCACGAGCGCGCGCAAACTGTTGCCGTGCGCGGCGATCAGCACGCGGCGCCCCGCGCGCACCGCCGGCGCGATCGTCCCGTTCCAGAGCGGGAGAAAGCGCGCGACGGTGTCCTTGAGGCATTCGGTGAGCGGGATCTCGGCCGGCGCGAGGTCGCGGTAGCGCGGGTCGCCGGCGGCGCTGCGCGGATCGTCCGCGGCGAGCGGCGGCGGCGGGACGTCGTAGCTGCGGCGCCATTCGAGCACCTGCCGCTCGCCGAACTTCGCCGCCATCTCGGCCTTGTCGAGGCCCTGCAGCGCGCCGTAGTGGCGCTCGTTCAGCCGCCAGGAGTGCGCGACCGGCAGCCACATGCGGTCCATCTCTTCGAGCGCGAGCCAGAGCGTCTTGATCGCGCGCTGGAGGACCGAGGTGTGGGCGAGGTCGAAATCGAGCCCGGCGTCCTTCATCAGCCGGCCCGCCTCGCGCGCTTCCGCCTCGCCCCGGGCGGTGAGGCCGACGTCGGTCCAGCCGGTGAAGCGGTTCTCCCGGTTCCAGAGGCTCTCGCCGTGGCGGAGCAGAACGAGCTTGGTCATCGGCCGCGATTGGCTACGGAACGGTTTTGCGGTGCAGCTGGCCGAATTCTATAATGGGCCGATGCTGGTCAAGTTCGTCACCGAGAACATCTTCCTCATCGCCATCGCCTTCATCAGCGGCGGGATGCTCGTCTGGCCGCTCGTGCGGCGCGGGGCGGGCGGGCCTTCGGTCGGCACGCTCGAGGCGACGATGCTGATGAACAAGAAGGATTCCCTGGTGCTCGACGTCCGCGACGCGGGCGAGTTCGCCCAGGGGCACATCCTCGGCGCGCGCAGCATCCCGCTCGACGAGCTCGCCAACCGCCTGAAGGAGATCGAGCGGTTCAAGGACAAGCCGGTCGTGGTGTCCTGCGCCGTCGGCAACCGCGCGGGGTCGGCGGCGAAGGTGCTGCGCGAACACGGCTTCACGAACGTGGTGAATCTCACCGGCGGCATCGCGGCCTGGCGTCAGGCCGGCCTGCCGACGGAGAAGTGAGTGGCGAAGGTCCGGATGTACCAGACCGACTGGTGCCCGTTCTGCCGCCGCGCCGAGGCGCTGCTGCGCGCGAAGGGCGTCGTCGAGCTCGAGCTGATCGAGGTGGCGCTCGATGCGCGCGGGCGCGCCGAGCTCGAGGCGCAGACCGGCCGGCGCACCGTGCCGCAGATCTACATCGGCGCGACCCACGTCGGCGGCTGCGACGATCTCGTCGCGCTCGACCGCGCCGGCGGGCTCGATCCCCTGCTCGCGGCGTGAGCGGCCGCCGGCGCGCTCCCGCGCGCCACACGCCCCGCGCGCGCCGCCCCCCAATCCTCCCGAGGAGCACAAGTTGAGCGATCAGCAGCCGGTCTTCAGCATCGAAAAGATCTACGTCAAGGACGCCTCGATCGAGACGCCGAACTCGCCGCAGGTGTTCCTCGAGCCGGCGCAGCCGCAGCTCGAGGTCCAGCTCGCGACCGCCGCCCAGCGCGCGGCCGACGGGCTCTTCGAGGCAGTGCTGACGGTCACCGTCACCGCGAAGGCCGGCGACAAGACCTGCTTCCTCGTCGAGGCGGCGCAGGCCGGGCTCTTCCAGATCCGCAACGTCCCCGACCCGGACCTCGAGCCGATCCTCGCCGTCGCGTGCGCGAACATCCTGTTTCCCTACGCGCGCGAGACCGTCGCCGACCTGATCGGCCGCGCCGGCTTCCCGCCGATCCACCTCGCGCCGGTCAACTTCGAGGCGATGTACGCCGCGCGCGCCCAGCAGGCGCAAGCCGCCGGCGGACCGCGGATCGAGATCGCGCACTGATGCGCGGAGCGATCGCCGGGCTCGCCCTTGCCTTGCTCGCGGCTGCGCTGCCGGTCGCGGCGCGAGCCGAGTTCCGGTCGATCGCCGAGGCCGCGGTCGTCCTGTACGACGCGCCCTCCGCCAAGGCGACGAAGCTCTACGTCGCCGGCCGCAACCTGCCGGTGGAGGTCATCGCGACCGACGGTGCGTGGGTCAAGGTCCGCGACCCGTTCGGCGGCCTGTCGTGGATCGAGGGCAAGGCGCTCGCGGCGCGGCGCACGGTGTTCGTCACCGTGCCGGTCGCCGACGTGCGCCAGCGGCCCGAAGCGGCCGCGCCGGTCGTGTTCCAGGCGCAGGCGGGGGTCGTGCTCGAGCTCGTCGAACCCGGCCAGACCGGCTGGGCGCGCGTGCGCCACGCCGACGGTACGAGCGGCTTCGTACGGATCGGCGCGGTCTGGGGGCTGTAGCCCGGGCGGCCCGGCGGTGAACATCACCATCCTCGGCGCGGGCGCCTGGGGCGCGGCGCTCGGCATCGCGCTCGGCGAGCGCCACGCGGTGACGTTGTGGACGCGCGATCGGGCGCAGCGCGAAGCGCTCGCGCGCGAGCGGCGGAGCCAATACCTCCCCGAGGCGACCCTGCCCGAAGGCATCGCTGTGGCCGACGACGCGCTCGCCGCCCTCCGCGGGGCCGACCTCGCGCTCGTCGCCACGCCGACCGCCGGCCTGCGCGGCGCGCTCGAGCTGGTACGCGCTGCCGGCAGGCGGTTGCCGGTGGTGTGGGCGTGCAAGGGGTTCGAGCAGGCCGGCGCGAAGCTGCCTCACCAGGTCGTCGCCGAAGTGCTGGCGGCGGACGCGCCGTGCGGCGCGCTGTCGGGGCCGAGCTTCGCGCTCGAGGTGGCGCGCGGGCTCCCGACCGCCCTCACGCTCGCGTCGGCCGACGCCGCGCTCGCGGAGTCGCTCGCCCGCGAGCTGCACCAGCGCCGGCTGCGGGTCTACTTCACCGACGACGTCGCCGGCGTGGAGGTCGGCGGCGCGGTCAAGAACGTGATGGCGATCGCGACCGGCATCGCCGACGGGCTCGCGCTCGGCCAGAATGCGCGTGCGGCGCTGGTGACGCGCGGGCTCGCGGAGGTGATGCGGCTCGGCGTCGCGCTCGGCGGGCGGCCCGAGACGTTCATGGGACTCGCCGGCGCCGGCGACCTCATCCTCACCTGCACCGGCGAGCTCTCGCGCAACCGCCGCGTCGGCCTCGCGCTCGGGCGCGGCGAGCGCCTGGACGCGATCCTCGCCGCGCTCGGCCACGTCGCCGAGGGCGTCTACACCGCGCGCGCGGTCGACCGCCTCGCGCGCGAGCGCGCGATCGACATGCCGATCACGCGCGAGGTCTGCGCGGTGCTGTTCGAGGGCCGGGCGCCGGACGAGGCGGTCGCGCAGCTGCTCGGCCGCGACCCGCGGAGCGAGCGCTAGGCCCGCGCGCGGTCAGTCTGCCTGTCAGTCCTCGTACTTGAACGAGAGCTGCACGCGCACCCGGTAGGCCGCCACCTTCCCGTTCTGGACCTTCATGTCCATCTTCGTGACCTCGGCGATGCGCAGATCGCGCAGCGATTTGGCGGCGGTGCCGACCGCGGACTTGGCGGCGTCTTCCCACGAGTCCTTGCTCGAGCCGATGACGTCGATCACGCGATAGACGCCTTCGCCGCCTTTCTTCTTGGCCATGGTGCGCTCTCCTTCGGGGTTGGGGTCGGGAATGCAGGGTCGGGAATGCGGGGTCGGGAATGCGGGGTCGGAAATGCGGAGTCGGAAACGCCAGGCGTCGGGGCCAGCGAATCATGATACGCGCGTTCCGGGCGGTGCGGCGCCGGCGAACCCGATCTGGCGCCACGCCTCGTAGACGACGACCGCGACCGCGTTGGAGAGATTGACGCTGCGGCTGCCCGGAACCATCGGCAGGCGCAGGCGACGCTCGGGCGCGACGCTCTCGAGCACGTCCGCCGGCAGCCCGCGCGTCTCCGGCCCGAAGACGAGCGCGTCGCCCGCGGCAAAGCGCGCATCGGCGTAGTGCGCGGCGGCGCGCGTCGAGAAGGCGAAGAGCCGCGCCGCGCCGAGGTGGGCGAGCGCGGCGTCCCAGTGGTCGTGCACCGTGGTCGACCGGATGTCGGCGTAGTCGAGCCCGGCGCGCTTGGGCGCGCGATCGGTGAGCGCGAAACCGAGCGGCCTGACGAGGTGCAGCCGGCAACCGGTGTTCGCGCACAGGCGCAGCACGTTGCCGGTGTTCGGCGGGATCTCGGGCTGGTAGAGGACGACGTCGAACACGGCGGTCGGATGGGCGATCAGCTGCGGGGCCAGGTCCGCGCGACCACCCAGTTCTCGACGCGCGCGGCGCCGGCGCGCTTCAGCGTCCGCGCCAGCTCCTCGAGCGTCGCCCCGGTGGTCATGACGTCGTCGACGACGGCGAGCGTGCGGCCGGCGGCGCCGGCGGCGCATTCGAACGCGCCGCGCACGTTGGCCGCGCGCGCGTCGTGCGGCAGGTCGGTCTGCGGCGCGGTGTCGCGGACGCGCTGCGCGAGTCCGGACTCGATCGCGACCCCGCTCCGGCGCGCGACGTGGCGCGCGATCTCGAGCGCCTGGTTGAAGCCGCGCTCGGCGAGCCGCCCGGCAGCGAGCGGCATCGGCACGAGCGCGTCGACCCGGCGGCCGCGCACGGCGCCGGCGAGCGCCGCGCCGAGCGCATGGGCGAGCGCGAGCCGCCGGCCGAACTTGAGCGCGAGCACGAGGCGGTCGACCGGGAACTCGTAGCGCCAGGCGGCGAGCGTCGCGTCGAAGGCCGGCGGCCGGCTGGTGCAGCCGCCGCACACCGCGCCGCCCGGGCTCGGGCCGGCGCACAGCGGACACGCCTCGTCGAGGCGCGGCAGGTCGGCGGCGCAACCCGCGCACAGGAGCTCGTCGCCGCTCGCGGCGGTGCAGAGCACGCAGTCCTGCCCGAAGAGCGAGCGGGCGAGCCGCGCGCGGAGGTCGCGCCAGCCGGGCACCATCCGGCGAGGCTAATCACGCGGCGCGGGACGGTCAACGGACGTGCGCTACACTCGATCGACTCCCCCACCGCGGCAACCATGAGCGCTTTCCCGCCGGCGAGGCGCGCCGCCGAGGCCTGGCTCGACCGCGTCGCCGCGCGCCGCGGGTTCGACCGCGCCGCCGCGCGGCGCTCGTCCGGGCGCTCCGCCGCGGACGCCGGCGACGCGCTCGCGCGCGAGGTCGAGCGGCGGATGGCCGAGCGGCTCGAGCTCGTGCGGCACGAGCCGGCGCGGATCCTCGACGTCGGCTGCGGCGCCGGGGCGAGCGCCGCGACGCTCCGCGCGCGCTATCCGCGGGCGGAGATCGTGCTCGCCGACTTCGCCGCGGCGGCCTACGCGCGCGCGCGCGTCGCGCCGTCGCTGGCGGGGCGGCTGCGATCCGCGTTCGGCGTCGCGCGCGAGCGCTTCGTCTGCGCCGACATGGACGCGCTGCCGCTCGCGACCGGGTCGTGCGCGATGCTCTGGTCGAACCTCGCGCTCGCCTGGTCGCCGCAGCCCGCCGCGACGCTCGCCGAATGGCACCGCGTCCTCGCGGTGGGCGGCCTGCTGATGTTCGCGACCTACGGCCCGGACACCTTGCGCGAGCTGCGCGCGGCCGCCGCCGCCGCGGACGACGCGCCGCACGTGCACCCCTTCGCCGACATGCACGACCTCGGCGATGCCCTGGTCGCGGCCGGATTCGCCGACCCGGTGATGGACGCCGATCGCCTCACGCTGACCTATGCGCGGCCCGAGGACCTCGAGCGCGAGCTCCGCGCGAGCGGGCAGGGCAACGCGCACGCGCAGCGGCGGCGCACGCTGACCGGGCGCAGGCGCTGGGAGCAGATCCGCGCCGCTTGGGCGCCGGATCCGCACGGCGGGCGCTGGCCGGCGACCTTCGAGATCGTCTATGGGCATGCCTGGAAGGCGGCGCCGCGAAAGCTCGCCGACGGCCGCGCGATCATCCGCATGGATCGCGCGCCGCGGTTCCGAAAACCCGATTGATTCCGGGCCGTTACGACGCGAATCCGGCTTGCCGCTCGCCGGTGCCGTGTGCTACCTTAGCGCGCCTTGACGCGCTGCCGCGCGGGCGGGGCCGAGGCGAGTGGCGTGGGCGACGCGCGCGAGGGCTTTCATCCTGCAATCCCGGATCCCGGCTTCAGCCTCACGGTGAAGCGCAACTGCTCGATTTCGCCGCGGGCGCTCGCGTGGCTCCTCGTGCTGATGGCCGGGTTCGCGTTCGCGATCGGGATCGGGTTCGCGCTGTACGGGGCCTGGCCGATCCTGCCGTTCGCCGGCCTGGAGGCGGTGGCGCTCGCCGCGGCCTTCTACCTGAACGGGCGGCACGCGGCGGACTACGAGCGGATCGCGCTGGAGAACGGTTCGGTGGTGGTCGAGGTGCGCGACGGCGAGCGGGTAGCGACACACCGCTTCGACGCGCACTGGGTGCGGCTCGAGGTGGACGCGACGCCGCGCAACGTCCGTCTCGCGCTGCGGTCGCGCGGCGCGGCGCTCGAGATCGGGCGCCACCTGGACGCGAGCGGCCGCGAGCGGCTCGCGGCGATCGTCCGCGGCGAGCTGGCGAGGGCGCGGGAAGCGGGGGTTCCGCCGGGGCGGAACGCGGGAATTCAGCTGCAAACGGGGAGTCGATGAGAACGCTGTCCAGATTCGCCGCCGGGGCGCTCGTGCCGGCGCTCGGGGCGCTGGGAGGGCTCGGCGGGGCGCTCCACGCAGTTGGCGCCGCCGCGGCCGACGCCTCGCGACACAACTTCCAGACGCCGGTCACGCCGATCGCGCGCGACATCTACGATCTCCATCTGCTGATGCTGTGGATCTGCGCGGCGATCTTCGTCGGCGTGTTCTCGGTGATGTTCTACTCGATCTACGCCCACCGGAAGTCGGTCGGCCACAAGGCGGCGCAGTTCCACGAGAACACGACCGTGGAGATCGTCTGGACGATCGTCCCGTTCTTCATCCTGATCGGCATGGCGTGGCCGGCGACCAGGACCGTGCTCGCGCTGAAGGACACGTCCAACCCGGACCTCACGATCAAGGCCACCGGCTACCAGTGGAAGTGGGGCTACGACTACATGAAGGGGGAGGGCGAGGGCATCGCGCTCTACTCGAACCTCGCCACCCCGCTCGAGCAGGTCTACAACCGCCAGGAGAAGGGCGAGCACTACCTGCTCGAGGTCGACCAGAACCTGGTGGTGCCGGTGGGCAAGCGGATCCGCATGCTCACCACCGCCGGCGACGTGATCCACGCCTGGTGGGTGCCCGCGTTCGGGGTGAAGCAGGACGCGATCCCCGGGTTCGTGCGCGACGCCTGGTTCAAGGCGGAGCAGGAGGGCATCTTCCGCGGCCAGTGCGCCGAGCTCTGCGGCAAGGACCACGGCTTCATGCCGATCGTGGTGGAGGTGGTGTCGGCGGAGAAGTACACCGCGTGGGTCGGCGAGCAGAAGAAGAAGATCGCCGCGGCGGCCGACGACCCCGCCCGGGTCTGGGATGTCGCCGATCTGCGCGCGCGCGGCGAGAAGGTCTACGCCGCCAACTGCGTCGCCTGTCACCAGGCGAACGGGATGGGCGTCCCGAACGCGTTCCCCGGCCTCGCCGGGTCGAAGATGGTCGCCGGGCCGCCGGCCGCGCAGATCGCGATGGTGCTGAACGGCAAGCAGGGCACGGCGATGCAGCCGTTCGGGAAACAACTCTCGGATACCGAGATCGCGGCGGTGATCACCTACACGCGCAGCGCCTGGGGCAACAAGCCGGCCGACGCTCTCGTCCAGCCGGCGGAAGTCAAGGCGGCCCGCAGGTAGGCGGGCCGGGTCAGCGCAAGCATCCGGGGAAACGTCCGGGGAAACGTCCGGGGAAACATCCGGGGAAACATCCGGGGAAACATCCGGGGAAACATCCGGGGAAACATCCGGGGGAACATCCGGGGAAACATCCGGGCCGGGTCGCGGAAGCAGTCGAGCCGAGTCGCAGAGACAGGCAGCAGGAGCGAACGCCAATGAGCGCAGCAGTCCACGGTCACGGCAAGGACGGTCACCACGGCGACCACGACGGCGATCACGCCCACTACCCGGGCGGGATCATGCGGTGGGTGTCGACCACCAACCACAAGGACATCGGCACGCTCTACCTGTGGTTCAGCGGCGTCATGTTCCTGATCGGCGGCGTGCTCGCGCTCGGCATCCGCGCCGAGCTCTTCATGCCCGGCCTGCAGGTCTGGAACCCCGAGTTCTTCAACCAGCTCACCACGATGCACGGCCTGATCATGGTGTTCGGGGCGATCATGCCGGCGTTCGTCGGCTTCGCGAACTGGCAGGTGCCGATGATGATCGGCGCGCCGGACATGGCGTTCGCGCGCATGAACAACTGGAGCTTCTGGCTGCTGCCCTTCGCGGCGACCTTGCTCGTGGTCTCGTTTTTCGTGCCCGGCGGGGCGACCGGCGCGGGCTGGACGCTCTACGCGCCGCTCACCGTGCAGATGGGTCCGGGAATGGACCTCGCGATCTTCGCGCTCCACATCATGGGCGCTTCCTCGATCATGGGGTCGATCAACATCATCACCACCATCCTCAACATGCGTGCGCCCGGCATGACGATGATGAAGATGCCGCTGTTCGTGTGGACCTGGCTGATCACCGCCTACCTCCTGATCGCGGTGATGCCGGTGCTCGCCGGCGCGGTCACGATGACGCTCACCGACCGCCACTTCGGCACCGCGTTCTTCAACGCCGCCGGCGGCGGCGACCCGGTGATGTTCCAGCACATCTTCTGGTTCTTCGGCCACCCCGAGGTCTACATCATGATCCTGCCGGCGTTCGGGATCGTGTCGCAGATCCTGCCGGCGTTCGCGCGCAAGCCCCTGTTCGGCTACTCGTCGATGGTGTACGCGACCGCGTCGATCGCGATCCTGTCGTTCATCGTCTGGGCGCACCACATGTTCACCGTCGGCATGCCGGCGGCGGGGCTGCTCTTCTTCATGTACGCCACCGTGCTGATCGCGGTGCCGACCGGGGTCAAGGTGTTCAACTGGCTCGCCACGATGTGGCAGGGCTCGATGACCTTCGAGACGCCGATGCTGTGGGCGATCGGGTTCCTGTTCGTGTTCACGATGGGCGGCTTCACCGGGCTCATCCTCGCGATCATGCCGGTCGACATCCAGCTCCAGGACACCTACTACGTCGTGGCGCACTTCCACTACGTGCTGGTCGCGGGATCCCTGTTCGCGATCTTCGGCGGCGTGTACTTCTGGCTGCCGAAGTGGAGCGGCCGGATGTACGACGAGACGCTCGGCAAGTGGCACTTCTGGCTGAGCCTCGTCTTCTTCAACATCACCTTCTTCCCGATGCACTTCCTCGGCATGGCCGGCATGCCGCGGCGGGTTCCGGATTACGCGCTGCAGTTCGCCGACTACAACCTGGTCGCCTCGATCGGCGCGTTCGGCTTCGGCTTCTCGCAGCTCCTCTTCTTCTACGCGGTGCTGAAGTGCACCGTGCTCGGACAGGGCGCGAAGGCCCCGGCGAACCCGTGGGAGGGCGCGGACACGCTCGAGTGGACCCACCTGCCCTCGCCCGCGCCGTACCACAGCTTCGAGACCCCGCCGGCGGTGCGGTAGAACGGTCCCGGGATGGCGCTCTCCGACAACGCCAAGACCGCGCTCGTGCTCGCGGCGATCGTCGCGATCTTCTTCTTCGGCATCATGCTGAAGTACTGGATCCTGCGGTGAGCGCTCCCCGCGACTACGCGGGCCCCGCGCGCGACGCCGCCGGCGTCCCGGTCGATACCGCGCGGGCGAACCGCCGCCTGCTGCGCAAGCTCGTCGTCGTGGCGATCGGGATGTTCGGCTTCGGCTTCGCGCTGGTGCCGTTCTACGAGAAGATCTGCGAGGTCACCGGCATCCGCAACGTCCTCAAGCCCGACGAGCTGCCGGCGAACACCCAGATCGACACCGCGCGCACGGTGACGATCGAGTTCGACTCGAACACGCACGGCCTCGCCTGGAGCTTCCGGCCGGTCACGCGCAGCGTGACGCTCCACCCCGGCGAGATCGCGACCGTCACCTACGAGGTGCGCAACCCGCTCGACCGGCCGGTCACCGGCCAGGCGATCCCGAGCTACGGGCCGCAGTACGCCGGGCGCTACTTCAAGAAGATGGAATGCTTCTGCTTCCGCAGCCAGACGCTCGCTCCCGGCGAAGTGCGCGAGATGCCGGTCGTGTTCGTCGTCGACCCGGCGCTGCCGGCCGACGTGCACACGATCACGCTCTCCTACACCTTCTTCGAGGTGGCCGGGCGCGGGGCCGTCACGGAACCGCGCCCCGCCGGCGGCGGCAGAAGCTGAAAATGCACGCGCGGGAAATGGGGGCGACGGTGAGCGAGCCGCAGCGGAAGGCCGGCCCGGCGCAGGTTGCGAAGGCGGTGTTCTGGTCGTTCTTCGGCATCCGCCGCCGGGCCGAGCACGAAGCCGACCTCGGGCGGCTCACGCCGGTGCAGGTGATCGTCGCGGGGCTGATCGGGGCGGTGCTCTTCATCGCGACGCTCGTGCTGATCGTGCGGTTCGTGATCGGCCAGGCCGCCGCCTGAGCCGCCGAGGAATTGCAAGGGGATAGGGAGAGGCAATGAGTCTCGCAAAAACCGCCCACTACTTCGTGCCGCAGCCGTCGAGCTGGCCGGTCGTGGGGTCGATCGCGCTGTTCCTGATGGCCGCCGGGGCAACCTTCTGGTTCAACGGCGTGCCGTGGGGCAAGTGGCTGGTGTTCCTCGGCCTCGCGGTGCTCGTCTACATGATGGTCGGCTGGTTCGGCAAGGTGATCCACGAGTCCGAGGGCGGCAGCTACAACGCCCAGGTGGACGTCTCGTTCCGCTGGGGGATGGGCTGGTTCATCTTCTCCGAGGTGATGTTCTTCGCCGCTTTCTTCGGCGCGCTCTTCTACGCGCGCGTCCTGTCGGTGCCGTGGCTCGGCGACCTCGAGCAGAAGCTGCTGTGGCCGGATTTCTCGTCGCAGTGGCCGACCGCGGGCCCGGCTGCGGCCGACCCGTTCACGCCGATGGGCGCGTGGGGCATCCCGGCCTTCAACACGATGCTGCTCCTCACCTCGGGCGCCACGGTGACCTGGGCGCACTGGGCGCTGAAGGCCAACAAGCGCGGCCAGCTGATCTGGGGTCTCGTGGCCACGATCGCGCTCGGCGCGGTGTTCCTGGGCTTCCAGGCCTACGAGTACATCCACGCCTACAGCGAGCTCAACCTGCGGCTCGACTCGGGCATCTACGGCTCGACCTTCTACATGCTGACCGGTTTCCACGGCTTCCACGTGACCGTGGGCGCGATCATGCTGACGGTGATTCTCTTCCGCTGCATGGCCGGCCACTTCACGCCCGACCACCATTTCGCCTTCGAGGGCGTGTCGTGGTACTGGCATTTCGTGGACGTGGTGTGGCTGCTGCTCTTCGTGCTGGTGTACTGGCTCTGAAGAGGCGCCGCACGCGGACGAAAGGACAACGAGGAGGAGGAGAGCGCCCCGCGAGGGGCGCGATTGGAGACGCCGCAGCGGGGAACCGCTGCGGCGTATTTTTTGGGCCGGTTCCCGTTGGGCCGGTCCCCGTTGGGCCGGTCCCCGTTGGGCCGGTCTCCGTTGGGCCGGTCCCCGTTGGGCCGGTCTCCGTTGGGCCGGTCTCCGTTGGGCCGGTCTCCGTTGGGCCGGTCTCCGTTGGGCCGGTCTCCGTTGGGCCGGTCTCCGTTGAGGCCGGGATCAGGTCAGCCGGCCGGAGATGAAGCCGAGCTTGTAGCCGAGCATGAGCAGCAGGAAGAGGGCGATCGAGAGCGCGACCCGGACGGTGAGCATCCTGACGGTGTTGGTCGACCGGCCCTTGTCGCGGATGAGGTAGTAGAGCGCCGATCCGAGCGATGCGAGGATCAGGCCGAGGAAGAGGAAGACCACGATGCGCATGGCGCGGGCGCCGGCGGGAGGCATCCAGTCTAGCCGAGCGGCCGCGCACCCGCCGGGATCGGCGCGGCGATGAGCGGCCGCCGGCAGTTCCGCCCCGGGCTCGCCGTCACCGCGGCGACGATCGCGTTCTGCGCGCTCACCGTCGCGCTCGGGCTCTGGCAGGCGCGCCGCGCCGGCGAAAAGGAGGCGCTGCAGGCGGCGCTCGACGCGCACGCCGCCGGTCCGCGCGTCGCGCTCACCGCCGCCCCGGTCGCCGCCGAGGCGATCGCCTCGCGCCGGGTCGCAGCGCAGGGCGAGTACGCCGGGCGCTTCGGCGTGCTCCTCGACAACAAGGTGCATCGCGGGCGCGTCGGGTATCGCGTGGTGACGCCGCTTCGCCTCGCCGGCGGCGACGTGCACGTGCTGGTCGACCGCGGTTGGGTCGCCGCCGGCCGCACGCGCGCGGAGCTGCCGCAGATCCCGGTGCCCGCCGGGCCGCAGACCGTGGAAGGGGTCGCGGTCGTGCCGCCGGCGCGCGCGTACGAGCTGCGGCCCGACGCGCCGCGAAACGCGGTCTGGCAGCATCTCCTGCTCGAGGGCTATCAGGAGTGGTCGGGGCTCAGGCTGCAGCCCTTCGTCATCCAGCAGACCAACGACGCCGGCGACGGCCTCGTGCGCGAATGGGACCGGCCGGATGCGGGCGCCGACCGCCATCGCGGCTACGCGCTGCAGTGGTTCGCACTCGCGATTCTCGCCGCCGTGCTCTATGTCGTCCTCAACCTCAAGCGGCCCGCCGCCGCCTGAGCCGGCCCGCGCGCGCCGGGGGCGGCTCGTCGTCGCCGCGATCTTCGCGGTCTGCGCGCTCCCGCTCGCCGCCGCCGCGATCGCCTACTTCTTCCTGCCGCCGTCGGGGCGCGTCAACTACGGCGAGCTCCTCGACCCGCGGCCGCTGCCGGCGGTCCGCCTCGAGCGCGCGGACGGCGGCGCGTTCGCCCTCGACGAGCTGAAGGGCAAGTGGGTCCTGCTGCAGGTGGACGCGGCGGCCTGCGGCGAGCCCTGCCAGGCGAAGCTCTTCAACATGCGCCAGTCGCGCCTCGCCCAGGGCGACAACGCCGAACGCGTCGCCCGCGTGTGGCTCGTCGCCGACGGCGGCGCGCCGCCGGCGGCGCTCGGGCGGCTCCTCGAGGGCGTCGTGATCGCGCGCGCCGCGCCGGAGCTCGTCGCCGCGCTGCCCGGGGCCGAGCCGCGCGATCACGTCTACCTCCTCGACCCGCGCGGCAACCTGATGCTGCGCTTTCCGAAGGACGCCGATCCGAAGCGGATCATCGCGGACCTCCGGCGGCTGCTGAAGTACTCGGGCATCGGTTGAGCGCCCCCCCATGCCGGGGCGATGCCGGTCGTGCGCGACCACCGTGATAGACTCGCGCCCGCGCGCGCCCGACACGCTTTCCGCGCGCGCGGCCCGCCCCGACGACCGCTGCCCGATGACCGTCTCCGCGCTCCACGTCACCACCCACCGGCTGCGCCGGCTCCTCGAGCTGGCGAAGCCGCGCGTCGTGCTGCTGATCGTCTTCTGCGCCGTCATCGGCATGTTCCTCGCGGTGCCCGCGGGCGGCTGGATCCCGCTCGGCCTCCTCGTCGCGGCGACCGCCGGCATCGCGCTCGTCGCCGGCGCGGCGGCTGCGATCAACTGCCTGGTCGAGCGCAAGATCGACGCCGTGATGGCACGCACTCGCGCGCGGCCGCTGCCGCGCGGGGAGCTCTCGTCGCTCGAGACGCTCGTCTTCGCCGGCGTCGTCGGCGGCGCCGGGATGTGGCTGCTCTACCGCTTCGTGAACCCGCTCACGATGTGGCTCACGCTCGGCACGTTCGTCGGCTACGCGGTGCTCTACACGGTGGTGCTCAAGCCGCTCACGCCGCAGAACATCGTGATCGGCGGGGCCTCGGGCGCGATGCCGCCGGTGCTCGGCTGGGCGGCGGTCACCGGCGAGGTCGCACCGGAAGCGCTGCTGCTCTTCCTGATCATCTTCGCGTGGACGCCGCCGCACTTCTGGTCGCTCGCGCTCTACCGCGCCGAGGAGTACGCGCGCGCCGGGCTGCCGATGCTGCCGGTCACCCACGGCCGCCGGTTCACCCAGCTCCACGTGCTCCTCTACACGTTCGTCCTCGCCGCGGCGAGCGTCATGCCGTTCGTGTACGGGATGAGCGGCTGGACCTATCTCGCCGCCGCGGCGGTGCTCGGCGGCATCTTCATCGGCTACGCGGTGCGCATCTATGTGGACTACAGCGACGCCCTCGCCCGGCGGACCTTCCGCTACTCGATCGTCTACCTCGCGGCGCTCTTCGCCGCGCTGCTGGTCGACCATTACCTCCCGCGCTAGGCTGGCGGCGGCGATCCTCGCAGCCGCGCTGCTCGTCGGCTGCGCGGAGGAGAAAGCGTCGTTCAAGAGCGTCGACGTCACCGGCGCCGAGTTCGGGCGCGAGCTGAGCCTCACCGATCACACCGGAAGCGCGCGGACGCTCGCCGACTATCGCGGCAAGGTCGTGGTGGTGTTCTTCGGGATCACGCAGTGCCCGGACGTCTGCCCGACGACGCTCGCCGAGATGAAGACGGTGAAGGAGATGCTCGGCAAGGACGGCGCGCGGCTGCAGGTCGTGTTCGTGACGGTCGACCCGGAGCGCGACACGCCGGAGCTCCTCGCGCAGTACGTCCCGGCGTTCGACCCGGGCTTCGTCGGGCTCTACGGCGACGCCGAGGCGACCGCCCGGACCGCCAAGGAGTTCAAGGTCTACTACAAGAAGGCGCCCGGCTCGCGCCCCGGCAGCTACTCGGTGGACCACACCGCCGCGCTCTACATCTACGACCCGGCCGGGAAGCTGCGCCTCTTCGCGAAGCACGGGCAGGGCGCCGACGCCCTGGCGCACGACATCAAGCTGCTGCTCGACCGGTCGGGCTGACGAAACGGAAACGCCCGGCGGGCGCCGGGCGTTCGTTCGGGACGGCGTCGCGGGATGGCGCCGGTCTCTGCCGGCGGCCTCCCCGTCAGTTCGGATCGCCGATCACGCCCCGCATCTTCTGCATCGCCTTCGCCTCGACCTGCCGGATACGCACGGCCGAGACCTTGAACTCGGCGGCGAGGTCATGCAGGGTCGCCGGGTCGCTCTCGCGCAGCCAGCGCGCCTCGATGATCCGGCGGCTGCGCGGGTCGAGCGCCGCAAGTGCGGCCGCCAGCCCCTCGGCGCGCAGGCGCTCGGCCTGCCGCGTCTCGACGACGCGCGCGGGCTCGTCCTGCGGATCGGCGAGGTAGGCGATCGGGGCGTAGGCGTCCTCGTCGTCGTCCACGCCGGGCTCGAGGGCGAGCTCCTGCCCCGCGAGCCGCATCTCCATCTCGGCGACCTCCTCGGGCTTGACGTTCAGCGTGTCGGCCACGTCGCGGATCTGGGCCTGCGTGAGCGGGTCGAGCCCCGGCTTCATGCTGCGCAGGTTGAAGAAGAGCTTCCGCTGCGCCTTGGTGGTGGCGATCCGCACCAGCCGCCAGTTGCGCAGGACGTACTCGTGCATCTCGGCCCTGATCCAGTGGATCGCGAACGACACGAGGCGCACGCCGCGCTCCGGGTCGAAGCGCTTGACCGCCTTCATCAGGCCGATGTTGCCTTCCTGGATGAGGTCCCCGTGCGGCAGGCCGTAGCCGAGATAGCCGCGGGCAATCGCCACGACCACGCGCAGGTGCGAGAGCACGAGCTGGCGTGCGGCGTCGAGGTCCTGCTCGTCGCGGAACTTGCGGCCGAGCCGCTGTTCCTCCTCCAGGGTGAGGAGCGGGAAGCGGTTCACCGTCTGGACGTATTGGTCCAGGCTCCCGACGGCCGAGGGGACCGGCAGGGCTACGGGCAGCGCCAAGGCTTGCGTCATAGGGTTGGAACCTCCTTGTTAGGGTCGCGAGTTTAGCACTCTAGTGATTAGAGTGCTAAGTACCCGAGTGGTTCACTGGGTCTTTGCAGGCGCCGGACGAGCCGGGCCGAGGGTCGCTGGCGGAAGCCTATCCTGGCCGGCTTTCATGTAAGTATCTGCTCACTGACAGATACGCTCCCGCCCATCCCAGCGCGCTGGCGAGCCCCAGGCAGGCAACCAGGTCGCCGGCCGGCGGCAGGGCGAGCCGGAAGTCGGTCCCGTAGGTCGTCGCGAGCCGCCCGACCTCGCCGTTGAGGAGGTGGATGCTCCCCGCGACCATCCCCAGCGCGGTGAGCCCGCCCAGCAGGCCGATCACGGTCCCCTGCCAGACGAACGGGCGACGGACGAAGCTCGTCGTCGCCCCGACGAGCCGGCTGACCTCGATCTCCGCGCTCCGGGTGACGATCTGCAGGCGGATCGTGTTGAAGGTCACCGCGATCATTCCGGCCGCGAGCATCGCGGCGAGGATCGCGACCGCGGCCGCGCCGAGCCGCAGGAGCGCGTCGAGCCGCCGGAGCCACAGCGCATCCAGTTGGACCAGCGCCACCTTGGGAAGTTTGCGCAGCTCGGCCGCGAGGTGCTCGGCGGCGGGGCCGCTCCCGGGCGCGAGCTCGACGACGACCGCGTCGGGCAGCGGGTTCGCACCGAGCGTCGCCGCGATCTCGCGCGCGCCCGCGGCCGATTTCAGCTCGGCGAACGCCTGGTCCTTTGGCACGAACCGGCTCCGCCGCGCGACGGGCGCGGCCGCCGCGGCGGATTCGACCAGGGCGGCGTCGGCGCGCGCCGCGTCGAGCGACATGAACACCGTGAGCTGCGGGTCGCCGGCCGCGTGCCCCGCGAGCCGCTGGGCGTTCGCGAGCACCACCCAGGCGCCGAGCGGCAGCGCGAGCGCGATCCCGATCGCGAGCACGTCGAGCGCGGTCGCGCCCGGCGTCCGCGCGAGACGGCGGAGCGTCGCGGCGAGGCTCTGGCCGTGGTGGCGGAGCCAGGCGCTCACCGGACTACCCTCGCGCTGAAATCGCGCTCGGGGTTCGCCCGAGACGGGGGAGGGGCCCTGTTTTCCCTCCCAGGGAACGGCCCGGCGTGTCTCATGCGCCGACGACGCGCCCGTGGTCGAGCCGTACCGCGCGCGTCCCGAAGCGCGCCACGAGCGCCGCGTCGTGGGAGGCCACGAGCACGGTGACCCCGACCCGGTTGAACGCGCGGAAGATCTCCATGACGTCGATCGCGGCGGCCGAGTCGAGGCCGGCGGTCGGCTCGTCGGCGACGAGGAGCGACGGGCGGTTCACCACCGCCCGCGCGATGCAGAGCCGCTGCTGCTCGCCGCCCGAGAGCATGACCGGCAGCGCCTTCTCGCGCCCGGCGAGGCCGACCTTGTCGAGCGCGGCGCGCACCCGCCGCGCCGCCTCGCGCGGCGGCTCGCCGCAGACGCTGAGCGGCAGCATCGCGTTCTCGAAGACGCTGCGATCGTGGAGCAGCTTCTGCTCCTGGAGCACGAGCCCGATCGTCCGCCGCAGGAACGGCACCGCCGCGTCGCGCAGCGCGCCGACGTTCTGGCCGTTGACGAGCACGGCGCCGCTCGAGGCGCGCTCGATCGCGGGGATCAGCCTGAGCGCGGTCGTCTTGCCCGCGCCCGAGTGCCCGGTGAGGAACGCGAACTCGCCCGGCTCGACGGCGAAACTCGCCTCGCGCAGCGCCTCGAAGCCGTCGGGATAGCGCTTGCCGACGCGGTTGAAGCTGACGAGCGGCACGCGCGGCCGGTGGGCGAGCCGGTCAGTCGAGCAGCGCGCGCGCGAACTCGGCCGCGGCGAACGGCCGCAGGTCGTCGATCGCCTCGCCGACGCCGACGAACACGAGCGGCACCGGCCGCGCCGCCGCGATCGCCGCCACGACCCCGCCCTTCGCGGTGCCGTCGAGCTTGGTAAGCACGAGGCCGGTCAGCCCGAGCGCATCGTCGAACGCCTTCACCTGCGCGAGCGCGTTCTGGCCGGTATTGGCGTCGAGCACCGCCCAGACGGCGTGCGGCGCGGTCGGGTCCGCCTTCGCGATCACGCGCCTGATCTTGGCGAGCTCCGCCATGAGGTGGAGCTGCGTCGGCAGCCGCCCGGCGGTGTCGGCGATCACGACGTCGATCCCGCGCGCGCGGGCGGCCTGGATCGCGTCGAAGATCACCGCCGCCGGATCGCCGCCCTCCTGCGCGATCACCGCGACGCCGTTGCGCTCGCCCCAGGCCGCGAGCTGCTCGCGCGCCGCCGCGCGGAACGTGTCGCCCGCGGCGAGCAGCACCGAGAGGCCACGGCCCTGGAGCCACTTCGCGAGCTTGCCGATCGAGGTCGTCTTGCCCGCGCCGTTGACGCCGGCCACCATGATTACGAACGGCTTGTGGCCCTCGACGGCGAACGGCCGCTCGAGCGGCGCGAGCATCGCGGCGAGCTCCGTGGCGAGCGCCTCCTTGAGCGCGGCCGGCGTTTCGACCCGCTCCCGCCGCGCGCGCGCCCGCAACCGCTCGATGAGCGTGCGCGTCGCGTCGAGGCCCGCGTCGGCGGCGATGAGCGCGGTCTCCAGGTCCTCGAAGAGCTGCTCGTCGACCTTCGTCCCGCCGAAGAGCCCGGTGAGCTGCGAGCCGGTCTTCTTCAGGCCGTGCTTCAGCCGATCGAGCCGGGAGCCGGACGCGGCCCCGGCGGACGCGGCCTCGGGTGACTTGCGGAAATTGAGCACTGCGGGGAACGGGCTATGATGGCGCGCGATTCTAGCAAACCGGTTTCGATGCCCCGCCGCCCGACGAGGAGGCCGAACGCGGTCCGCATCATCGGCGGCGAATGGCGGAGCCGGGTCATCCGCTTCGCCGGCGGCGCGGCCGAGCTGCGGCCGACGCCGGACTTCGTCCGCGAGCGGCTCTTCAACTGGCTCGGCCAGGATCTCGGCGCGAAGCGCTGCCTCGATCTCTTCGCCGGCTCCGGCGCGCTCGGCTTCGAGGCGCTGTCGCGCGGCGCCGCGCAGGTGGTGATGGTCGATTCCTCGCGACCGGTGCACCGGGCCTTGCGCGCGACCGCGGAGGCACTCGGCGCCGGGACGCGGCTGCGGCTGGTGCTCGACGATGCGCTACACTTTCTCGCGTCGCCGGCGCCCGCTTCGCCGGCGCAGGCGTTCGACGTCGTGTTCGTCGATCCGCCGTACGAAAGTGCGCTCGCCGACCGGGTGCTCGAGCGCCTGCCGCGCTGGCTCGCGCCGGGGGCGGCGGTGTACGTCGAAAGCGGCGGCGACGTGGCAGCCGGTCCCGGGTGGCACGTGACGCGGGAGGGCCGCGCCGGCGCGGTTCGTCACCGGCTCATGGAGTGGGGGAAGCGCGATGAAGGCAGTGTATCCGGGGACGTTCGATCCGCTGACCCTCGGCCATGAGGACATCGTCCGCCGGGCGGCGGCGATCTTCGGCACCGTGGTCGTGGGCGTCGCCGACAGCCGCGGGAAGAAGCCGCTCTTCTCGCTCGCCGAGCGGATCGACGTCGCGCGCGAGGTGCTGAAGCCCTACCCGAACGTCTCGGTCGAGGGCTTCGGCGGGCTGCTCCGCGACTTCGTCCAGCAGCACAAGGCGAACGTCATCGTGCGCGGCCTGCGCGCGGTGTCGGACTTCGAGTACGAGTTCCAGATGGCGGGCATGAACCGGGTGCTCATCCCCGCGGTCGAAACGGTGTTCATGACCCCGGGCGAGAAGTTCCAGTTCATCTCCGCGACGATCGTGCGCGAGATCGCGGTGCTCGGCGGCGACACCTCGCAGTTCGTCCACCCGCTGATCCACGCGCGGCTGCAGGCCAAGGTCGCGCAGCGTCCCGGAGGGTAGCGCCCGCATGGCGCTGATGATCACCGACGCCTGCATCAACTGCGACGTGTGCGAGCCCGAGTGCCCGAACGGCGCGATCGCGCAGGGGCCGGAGATCTACGTCATCGATCCCGGCCGCTGCACCGAGTGCGTCGGGCACTTCGATGTGCCGCAGTGCCGGACGGTGTGCCCGGTCGATTGCATTCCCCTCGACCCGGGCCGGGTCGAGAGCCGCGAGGCGCTGCAAGCGAAGTACCTGCGGCTGACCGCGGTGCAGTCGGGCGGCTGAACGCCCGGCTCCGACCGGGTTCCGCGGCGGAGTGGGGCGGCGGAGTGCGGCGGCGGAGCGCTGCGGCGGAGCGCTGCGGCGGAGTGCGGCGGCGGAGCGCTGCGGCCGAATCCCTCAGGCCGCCGCGCGGCGGGTGTCGCGGTCCTCGTCGAACGACGGCGCGTGCGCGGTCTCGAGCACGCGCTCGATCTCGGCCGCGAGGTGGTGGATGCTGTCGAGCTGGTGCATCAGCGTGGTCTCGACCTGCTCGAGCTCGGTCACGCGGTCCTCGAGCGTGTCGGTGGCGCGGTGGATGCGCTTGATCGACTCGAGCCGGCGCCTGAGCTGCAGCTGATGCTCGCGGATCTGCAGCTCCATCGGCGACATCACCGCGCGCAGCCAGGTCTCGGCCTCCTTGTTCGCGTACTGGTAGACGCGCCGCACCTGGCTCGCGAGCGTCTCGAAGAACCGCTGCATCACGGTGAGCTTCTCGTGCGCGAGCATGTTGCCGAGCGTGTCGAACTGGGTCTCGTAGCTGCGCGCGAGCCGCTCGAACTCCTTCTGGAAGCGGAAGATCGAGAAGCGCGGCGGTCCGGCGAGCCGCAGGCCGTGCTCCGCGCTGAACTTGCGGTACATCGCCTCCATCATCGTCTGGATCTCGCCCACCACGCCGCCCGCGCGCTCGAGCTTGGCGCGGATGCCGTCGAAGTAGTCGGCCATCGCCCCGCGCAGGGACGAGGTGAAGCGGCTGCGGGTCATCGACTTCAGCGTGCGGCGCGACTGCTCGTTCAGCGCGTCCATGCCGAGGTGGGTGAAGAGCGTGTTGGTGAGCTGGGAGAACACCCCGCGCGTCGCCTGGAAGCGCGCGAGGCCCCGTTCGAACTCGCCCTTCTCGGCGCGCACCTTGCGCATCATCTCCTCGACCACGTCGAAGTTCTTGCCGCGCAAGGCGCGCAGATCGACGAGCTGCTCGAGCACGCCGGCGAGCCGCGCCTCGAGGATGGCGCGGGTGTTGGCGAGGAGGTCGGCGATGTCCTGGCGGGTCGTGTCGCGCACGATCGCCTGCTTGCCGGGAATGAGCTGGGTGGCGAGCGCGTGCTCGAGCTCGGGCAGGCGGCTCCGCGCGAGCAGCATGGCGTCGTCGGTGATCTTCGCCACCAGGCCCTTCTGCGCCGACACCGCCATCACCTGGTCGGCCGGCACGCCGAGCACGTCGCCGACCCAGGTCATCTGCGCGCCGATCTCGGCGTCGATCTCCTCCTCGCTCCGCAGGCCGTCCCAGAGGGTGTCGATCTTGTTCACGACGACGTAGCGCCCCTTCTGCCGGCCGGGCACCGTCGCGATGTAGCCGTTCCACACCTCGGCGTCGCTCTTCGAGACACCGGTGTCGACCGCGAGGACGAAGAGCACCGCGTGGGCGTTCGGCAGGAGGTTGAGCGTCAACTCGGGCTCGGTGCCGATCGCGTTCAGGCCGGGCGTGTCGAGGATCACCAGCCCCTGCTCGAGCAGCGGGTGCGGGAAGTTGATCACCGCGTGCCGCCAGCAGGGGATCTCCACCATGCCGTCGGCGGCGAAGCCGGCCGCCTGGCTCGAGTCGTGGCCGAGGAAGAGGCCGTAGTGCTTCGCCTCCCCGATCGGCACGCGCTTCGTCTCGCGCACCTGCTGGAACGCTTCGACCAGCGACTGCGCGTCGCCGACGTCGAGCGGGATGACGTGCCACTCGTCGGGGAAGCGCTTGAACTCGCTCGTGGTGGCGTGGGTCGCGCGAGTCTCGATCGGCAGGAGCTGGATCGACGGCGCGCGCGCCGGGTCCCACTGCAGCTCGGTCGGGCACATGGTGGTGCGCCCGCTCGAGGACGGCAGCAGCCGCCGGCCGTAGTCGGCGAAGAAAATCGCGTTGATGAGCTCGCTCTTGCCGCGCGAGAACTCGGCGACGAAGGCGATCGTGAGCTTGTCCTCGCCGAGGCGCTCGAGGAGGCTGCCGATGCGCAGCTCCGTCTGGGCATCGGCGAGCTCGTTCTCCTGCAGCCAGCGGCGGTAGGCCTGGATGCGGCTCGCCACGTTGGCGCGCCACGCGCTGTAGGCCTGGAAGCGCTTCACCAGGCTTGCAGCCGCGATCTCAGGAGAGCCAGCCAAGTCCATGATGCGATTACTTTATCACCCCGGGAGAACGACGTCTAACGCTGGCAGGCCGGGCAGTAATAGGTGGCTCGCTGGCCCTGGACCACGCGCCGGATGAGGTGGCCGCAGACCCGGCACGGATCGCCCGCCCGGTCGTAGACGAAATACTTCTGCTGGAAATAGCCGGGCGCGCCATCCGCGCCCGCGAAGTCCCGCAACGTGCTTCCGCCGGCGGCGAGGGCGTCCTCGAGCGTCGCCCGGACCGCGGTCGCGAGGCGCTCGCAGCGCGCGAGCGACACTTTGCCGGCCGGCGTCCGCGGGCGGATCCCGGCCCGGAAGAGGCTCTCGTTCGCGTAGATGTTGCCGACTCCCGCGACGAGGCGGTGGTCCATGAGCGCGAGCTTGATCGCCGCCCGCCGGCCGCGGGTAGCGGCGTGGAGCGCACCCCCGGTGAACGCTTCCGACAGCGGCTCGACGCCGAGATGTGCGAGCAGGCGATGCCGCGACGCGTCGCCTTCGACCCAGAGCACCGCGCCGAACCGGCGCGGGTCGCGCAGTCGCACGGCAATCTCGCCGACGCCGAGATCGAAGTGATCGTACGGCCCCGGCGCTTCGCCCCGCCGCACGATGCGGAGGCTCCCCGACATGCCGAGGTGCACGATCAGCGTGCCGGTGCCGCAATCGAGGAGCAGGTACTTCGCGCGTCGCCTCACCGCGCGGATCTCGCGCCCGGCGAGACGCGCAGCGAGATTGCGCGGCACCGGCCAGCGCAGGCGCCGGTCGCGGACGACCACGCCCGTGATCGTGCGCCGCGCGAGGTGCGGCTCGATGCCGCGACGGGTGATCTCGACTTCCGGCAGCTCCGGCATGGCACCTGGTGCGCCCCCGCACGTGCCGCCGTCCCGGGCGGAGCGCCGGTTCCCTTCGCGCGGCGCGGGATTATGTGGTTGTGGCGCCCGGGAAATATACCTAAACTCAAGCCCTTCGATCGCCTTCCCCGCGCAGTCCCCGATGATCTTCCCGCGCCTCGTTCGATCGTTGCCCGCGCCGTGCGCGCGTCTGATCGCAGCCACCGCGGTCGCCTGCCTCGTCGCCGCCTGCGCGGCGCCGAAGGGCGCGCCGGAACCCCGGTCGACGGCGGCCGAGGAGTCGAAGTCGATCGGCGAAGCCGGGCGGCGCCGGGGCCAGCCCGAGCCCGCGCCGGAGCTGCCGAACCAGGAACTCACCGGCGAGGTGCTGTACGAGTTCCTGGTCGCCGAGATCGCCGGCCAGCGCGGCAACCTGGCGCTCTCGGCGCAGGCGTACGCCGACCTCGCGAAGCGCACGCGCGACCCGCGCGTCGCCGAGCGCGCGACCGAGATGGCGCTCCACGCCCGCATGCCCGAGGCGGCGATCGAGTCGGCCAAGGTCTGGGCCGAGGCGAGCCCGGACAGCACGCGGGCGCTCGCCACCGCCTCCAGCCTGCTGATCCGCGCGAACCGCCTCGACGAGGCCGAGCCCTATCTGCAGAAAGTCCTCGCCGTGCAGTCGGCCAATCGCGGCGACGGTTTCCTGCAGCTGAACGGTCTGCTCGCGAACAATCCCGACAAGGCGACGACCCTGCGCGTGATCCAGCGCCTCGCGCAGTCCTATCCGGATCTCGCGCAGGCGCACTTCGCCATCGCGCAGGCCGCGGCGAACGCCGACCAGCCGGACCTCGCGCTCAAGGAGATCCGCGAGGCCGCGCGCCTGTCGCCCGACTGGGAGCTCGCGGCGCTGTTCGAGGCGTCGCTCCTGCAGCGGACCTCGAACACCGCCGCCGCCGACCGGCTCGCCGGCTACCTCAAGACCCATCCGCAATCGCGCGAGGTGCGCCTCGCCTACGCGCGCACGCTGGTCGCCGACAAGCAGTACCCGCAGGCACGCGCGCAGTTCGAGCAGCTCCTCAAGGACCATCCCGCCAACACCGACGTCGTGTTCGGCGTCGCCGTCCTTTCCATGCAGCTCGAGGACTGGCTGATGGCGGAAGCGAACCTGAAGCGGCTGCTCGAGCTCGGCTACGCCGACCGCAACTCGGTGCGCTTCTACCTCGGCCAGGTGACCGAGGAGCAGAAGCGCTTCCCCGAGGCGCTGCAGTGGTACGGCGAGGTGACGCGGAGCGAGCAGTTCATGCCGGCGCAGATCCGCACCGCGCAGGTCCTGTCGAAGCAGGGCAACCTCGACGGCGCGCGCAAGTACCTGCAGGGCGTGAGCGCGGCGAACAACGACCAGCGCGCCCAGCTCATCATCGCCGAGGCGCAGCTCCTGCGCGACGCCGACCAGCCGAAGGAGGCGTTCGAGGTCGTCGAGCGCGGACTGGACAACCTGCCCGACAATCCGGAGCTCCTCTACGACCGCGCGATGCTCGCCGAGAAGCTCGAGCGGATGGACATCCTCGAGTCGAGCCTGCGCAAGGTGATCGCGATCAAGCCCGACCACGCGCACGCCTACAACGCGCTCGGCTACTCGCTCGCCGACCGCAACGTGCGGCTCGACGAGGCGAAGACGCTGATCGACCAGGCGCTCAAGATCGCGCCCGACGATTCCTACATCATCGACAGCCTCGGCTGGGTCCTCTACCGGCAAGGCAAGCCCGAGGCGGCGCTGAAGGAATTGCAGCGCGCCTACGCCGGACGACCCGACGCGGAGATCGCCGCGCACCTCGGCGAGGTCCTCTGGGTGCTCGGCCGCCGCGCCGAGGCGCAGAAGGTCTGGGACGAGGCGCTCGCGAAGACGCCGTCGAACGACGTCCTCGTCAAGACCATCCAGCGCTTCAAGCAGTAGCTCCGGGCGCGCGCGGGCGGCGATGCGCTCGATCCGCGACCCCGCCTTCGCCGCGAGCCTCGCTCTTGCCATCCTGCTCGCTGCGTGCGCGGCCGTTCCGCCGGAGGGCGCACCGCCGGGACCCCGCGCGCCGGAGACGCTTTCACCAGGTGCGTTCGCGATCGTCGGGCGCGTGTCCGTGCGCTATGGCGACGAAGCGGCGAGCGGCCGCATCGCCTGGCGGCACAGCGACGCCGACGACGACCTCGTGATCTCGACGCCGCTCGGCCAGGGGGTGGCCGAGATCACCCGCCGCGACGGCGTGTACACGCTGGTCACGACGAGGGGCGAGCGCCACAGCGCCGCCGATCCGGAGCGGCTCACGCAGCAGGTTCTCGGCTACGCGCTCCCGCTCGGCGGCCTGCCCGACTGGGTGCAGGGCCGGCCCGAGCGCGGCGTCGAAGCGGCCACGCGCTACGACGGGGATCGCCTCGCCGAGCTGCGCCAGCGCGGCTGGCTGATCGACTACACGGGCGGCGACGAGCGGCCGCCGAAGCGGGTGCGGCTGACGCGCGGCGACCTCGACATCCGGCTGGTGATCGACGAATGGCAGCTTCCGCCGCAGTGACCGCAAGCGCCTGGGAGCGCCGCTGGCCGGCGCCGGCGAAGCTCAACCTCTTCCTGCACGTGGTGGGGCGGCGCGACGACGGCTACCACCTGCTCGAGACGGCGTTCCGCCTGATCGATCTCTGCGACTCGCTCGAGTTCTCACCGCGCGCGGACGGCGCGGTGCGGCTCGCCGCGCCGCTCGCCGGCGTCGCCGAGGACGACGAACTCGCGGTGCGCGCCGCGCGGCTGCTCCGGCAAGCGGCCGGCATCTCGGCCGGGGCCACGATCCGGGTCGAGAAGCGCATCCCGGTCGGCGGCGGGCTCGGCGGCGGCAGCTCCGATGCGGCGACCACCCTGATCGCGCTGAACGAGCTCTGGGGCGCGCGACTGCCGCGCGCCGAACTCGCGCGCCTCGGCCTGGGGCTCGGCGCCGATGTGCCGTTCTTTCTCTTCGGCCGGAACGCCTTTGCCACCGGCATCGGCGAGGTGCTGACCCCGCTCGATCTCGAACCGGCGTGGTACGTGGTGATCACCCCTCAAGTCGCTGTCTCGACGCGCGAAATCTTCGCGTCTAACGCGTTGACACGAAACACGAAACCACTCAAAATACGCGCCTTTTTCGCGGGCCTGGGCGGGAATGATCTCGAACCGGAGACGTGCCGGCGCCACCCGGAAGTCGGGCGGGCGCTCGGCTGGCTCAGGAGCTCCGGCAACATGGGCTCCGGCGGGGCGCGGATGAGCGGCTCTGGGGCGAGCGTGTTCGCCGCGTACGAAACGGAAGGCGAGGCGCGCGCGGTCGCGGCGAAGATTCCCGGCGAATGGCGCGGCGCCGCGGTCCGCGGCCTGGCACGACACCCGCTCGCCCCGGACGCGGACGGAGTTCACCCGGATGGGGAGTAGCCAAGCTGGTTAAGGCAGCGGATTTTGATTCCGCCATGCGAGGGTTCGAATCCTTCCTCCCCAGCCACCATCGACGGACCGGTGACGCCTAGCAGCGGCCGGGGGGAAGCGGGTCGGCAGCCGCGCTCGGGCAGGCGGCGGTCGTTGATGCTGAGGATTGCGGGGCGCGCTGGGCCATGGCCTACGAGAACCTGGTGGTGTTCACGGGGAACGCGAACCCGCTCCTCGCGCACAACGTCGTCAAGCGCCTGAACATTCCGATCGGCCACGCGGTCGTCGGCAAGTTCTCCGACGGCGAGGTGATGGTCGAGATCCTCGAGAACGTCCGCGGCAAGGACGTGTTCGTGCTGCAGTCCACGTGCACGCCGACCAACGACAACCTGATGGAGCTTTTGGTGATGGTCGACGCGCTGCGGCGCGCCTCCGCCGGGCGGATCACCGCCGCGATGCCGTACTACGGCTACGCGCGCCAGGACCGCCGGCCGAGCTCGGCGCGGGTCGCGATCACCGCGAAGCTCGTCGCCAACATGCTCGCGGCGGTCGGCATCGACCGGGTGCTGACGATGGATCTCCACGCCGACCAGATCCAGGGATTCTTCGACGTTCCGGTCGACAACATCTACGCCGCGCCGGTGCTGCTCGGCGACGTGTGGAAGCACAACTACGACGACGTCGTCGTGGTGTCGCCTGACGTCGGCGGGGTGGTGCGGGCGCGGGCGCTCGCGAAGCGGCTCGAGTGCGACCTCGCGATCATCGACAAGCGCCGGCCGCGGCCGAACGTGTCGGAGGTGATGAACATCATCGGCGAGGTCGAGGGCCGCACCTGCGTGATCATGGACGACATCGTCGACACCGCGAACACGCTGTGCCGCGCGGCCGATGCGCTGAAGGAGCAGGGCGCGACGCGGGTGCTCGCCTACTGCACGCACGCGGTGCTGTCGGGGAGCGCGGTGCAGCGGATCGCCGACTCCTCGCTCGACGAGGTGGTGGTGACCGACACGATTCCGTTGCGCGCCGACGGGCAGGGCTGCAGGAAGATCCGGGTGCTGTCGGTGGCGGGCCTCCTCGCCGAGACGATCCTGCGGATCTCGAACGAGGACTCGGTGTCTTCGCTCTTCATGGAGTAGCGACGCTTTCCCAGCGGGCGGCGCCTGGTCGCGGGCCCGCCCTACACGATCGATCGACAACCGGAGTGCATCATGCAAATCGAACTGAGCGCCGCGAGGCGCAACGCGCAAGGGACGGGTGCGAGCCGCCGTCTGCGCCACGCGGGCAAAGTGCCCGGCATCCTCTACGGCGGCGCCGAGCCGCCGCTCACGATCGAGCTCGACCACCGCGAGCTCTTCCTGCAGGCGCGGCGCGAGGCGTTCCACGCGTCGATCATCACGCTCACCCTCGACGGGCAGAAGCAGCAGGTACTGCTGCGCGCGATCAACATGCACCCGTGGAAGGCCGCGGTCCAGCACGTCGACTTCCAGCGCGTGCGGGCCGACCAGAAGATCCACATGCGCGTGCCGACCCACTTCCTGAACGCCGAGAAGTCCCCGGCGGTGAAGGACGCGGGCGCGGTGATCAACCACGTGATGAACGACATCGACATCACGTGCCTGCCGGCCGACCTGCCACGGTTCATCGAAGTCGACCTCGCCGGCATCACCGTCGGGCACTCGATCCACGTCAAGGAGATCGCGTTCCCGCAGGGCGTGACGCCGGTCGTCCACCGCGGCGAGAACCCGGTGGTGGCATCCGCCTCGCTGCCGAAGGCGGCGCCGACCGAGGAGGAAGAAGCGGCGGCGGCGGCCGAGGTCGTGCCGGCGTCGGCAGTGCCGGCGGCGAAGCAGCAGCCGGAGACCGCGGACGCGGCAGCCGCGGCGGCGAAGCCCGAGAAGGGCGACAAGGGCGAGAAGCCGGCCAAGGCGGAGAAGGGCGACAAGAAGTAGCCCCGCCCGCTTCCCGAGACCGGGCGCGGCGGGCGACCGCCGCGCTTTTTTTCGCGCGCACTTCCCAGGATGGCCATCAGACTCATCGCGGGGCTCGGCAACCCGGGCCGCAAGCACGAACGCGACCGCCACAACGCCGGCTTCTGGTTCGCCGAGCGGCTGGCGGCGCGCGAGCGTGCGGGCCTGCGGGCCGAGCCGAGGTACCACGCGAACCTCGCGCGGCTGCCGGGCGAGATCTGGCTCGCCCTGCCGCAGACCTACATGAACCTCTCCGGCAGGGCGGTGGGCGCGCTCGCACGCTTCTACAAGATCCAGCCGGACGAGGTGCTCGTCGCGCACGACGAGCTCGATTTTCCGCCGGGCACGGTCAGGCTCAAGCTCGGCGGCGGCGTCGCCGGCCACAACGGCCTGAAGGACATCGCGGCGCAGCTCGGCACCCACGGCTTCTGGCGGCTGCGGATCGGCATCGGCCATCCTGGCGACAAGGATCTGGTGGCCGACTACGTGCTGCACTCGCCCTCCCCCGACGATCGCGCGCTGATCGACGAGTCGATCGCGCGCGCGCTCGAGGTTTCGCCGCTCGTCCTTTCCGGCGACCTGCAGGCGGCGACGATGAGGCTGCACACGAAGAAGAAGCCGCCCGAAAAGGACCCGCCGACCCCGCCGGCGGATGACCCGCCTGCGGGCGGACCGCGGCCGTGAGCGTGCGCTGCGGCATCGTCGGCCTGCCGAACGTCGGCAAGTCGACCCTCTTCAATGCGCTCACCAAGGCCGGGATCGCGGCGGAGAACTACCCGTTCTGCACCATCGACCCGAATGTCGGCATCGTCGAGGTGCCCGATCCGCGGCTCGCGGCGATCGCCGCGATTGCCCGGCCGCAGAAGGTGACCCCGGCAACGGTGGAGTTCGTCGACATCGCGGTTCTCGTCGCCGGCGCCTCGAAGGGCGAGGGGCTCGGCAACCAGTTCCTCGCCAACATCCGCGAGACCGACGCGATCGCCCACGTGGTGCGCTGCTTCGAGGACGAGAACGTCGTCCACGTCGCCGGCAAGGTCGACCCGGTGGCCGATATCGAGACAATCAACACCGAGCTCGCGCTCGCCGACCTCGCGACGGTGGACAAGCAACTCGGGCGGTACGCGAAGGTCGCGCGCTCCGGCGGCGACAAGGAGGCGCAGCGCCTGGTCGCGGTGCTCGAGAAGGTCCAGCCGGTGCTCAACGAAGCGAAGCCGGCGCGCACGGTCGACCTCTCGAAGGAGGAGCTCGCCGTGCTGCGGCCGCTCTTCCTGCTGACGATGAAGCCGACGATGTACGTGGCGAACGTCGCGGACCGGGGCTTCGCCGGCAACCCGCTGCTCGCGCGGATCGAAGCGCACGCGCGTGCCGAGGGCGCGCCGGTGGTCGCGATCTGCGCCGCGCTCGAGGCGGAGATCGCCGACATGGACGACGCGGACAAGCAGGTCTTCCTCGCCGACATGGGCCTCGTGGAGCCCGGGCTGAACCGCGTCATCCGCGCCGGCTACACGCTCCTCGGCCTGCAGACCTTCTTCACCGCCGGCCCGAAGGAGGTGCGCGCCTGGACGGTGACCGTCGGCGCCACCGCGCCGCAGGCGGCCGGCGCGATCCACACCGACTTCGAGCGCGGCTTCATCCGCGCCGAGGTGATCGCGTACGACGACTACGTCGGCGGCAAGGGCGAGCTCGGGGCGAAGGAGGCCGGGAAGATGCGGCTCGAGGGCAAGGAGTACCTGGTGCGCGACGGCGATGTCGTCTACTTCCGGTTCAACGTGTGAGCGAACTTGAAGCGAGCCGGCGAGTCTGATATATAACGTATATCGAACTGCCGGAATCGTATCGTCATGGCCACCTTGCAGCTGACCCAGGTTTATCTCGAGCCGCGCCAGAAAGCGGCGCTGCAGAAACGTGCCAAGAGGAAGGGTACGAAAGTCGCCGAGGAGATCCGCAAGGCCGTCGATGCGTACCTCGCGGGCGTCACCGCCGAGGAGCTCGAGCTGCTCGATGCGGCGACGCGCTCGGCGAAGGTCCAGCTCGACGAGATGGCGGCCGAGCTGGACGGCGTCAATCGCCGCGTGGACGCTGCCCTCGAGCAGATGGACCGGATCCGCGCGGAGTCGCCGATGGCCCATTACAAGGTCAATCGATGAGCGCGGTCACCGACCTGCTCGACCGGCTCTCCGGCGTCGCCGTCGTGAGGGAACGGCTCGGCGACACGGCGAAACGCGTCGAAGCCCTCGCCGAGCGATTCGTCGATCACGAGCGGCGGATTACCCGCCTCGAAACGCTGGCGCAGCCAGAACCACCCCGCAGCGGCAGGCTTCCGCACAAGAAGTAGCGCCTCCGCGGCGGAGCAATATGCCGGAGCTGCCGGACGTCATCGTCTACATCGAAGCGCTCGAGCGGCGCGTGGCCGGGCAGACGCTCGAGCGCATCCGTCTTCTCTCCCCCTTCGTCCTGCGCACCGCCGTGCCGCCGATCTCTGCGGCGGAAGGAAAGCGCGTCACCGCATTGCGCCGCGTCGGCAAACGGATCGTGCTCGCGCTCGAGTACGAGCTCTTCCTCGTGATCCACCTGATGGTCGCGGGCCGGCTGCGCTGGCTCGCTCCCGGCGCGAAGCCGCCCGGCCGGATCACGCTCGCGGTGTTCGAGTTCGCCGACGGCGCGCTCGCCTTCACCGAGGCGGGCACGAAACGCCGGGCGTCGCTGCACCTCGTCCGCGGCGAAGCCGCGCTGGCGGCGATCGACGCCGGCGGCATCGACGTCCTGCACGCCGGCCTTCCCGCGTTCGCGCAGCGGCTCCGGTCCGAGAACCACACCCTCAAGCGCGCGCTCACCGATCCGCGGCTCCTCAGCGGGATCGGCAACGCCTACTCGGACGAGATCCTGCACCGGGCGCGGCTGTCGCCGATCGCGATGACTTCGGCGATCTCGGACGACGAGATCGCGCGGCTGCACGAAGCGACGCGCGCCACGCTCGCCGGCTGGACCGAGCGTCTGCGGCGCGAGGCCGGCGCGGGATTCCCGGAAAAGATAACCGCGTTCCGCGACGGGATGGCGGTGCACGGGCGCTTCGGCAAGCCGTGCCCGGTCTGCGGCGCGCCGGTGCAGCGGATCCGCTACGCCGAGAACGAGACCAACTACTGCGCGCGGTGCCAGACCGGCGGCAGGGTGCTCGCCGACCGGGCGCTCTCGCGGCTGCTGCACAAGAGCTGGCCGCGGAACATCGACGAGCTCGAGTAGGCCCCGCCGCGACGCGCGAAACCCGCCGCGGCGAGTTCGCCGCTCACCGCCCGCGCTCGAACTGCCGCACCGGCGCCTTGCGCGGCGGCGTCGTGGGATTGACCTCGCCGAGCCCCGCCGCGAGCGCGCCGCGCCAGATCCGTCGTGTCATCTTCGCTTCTCCGTCGGCGACTGCGGTTCGATCGGTAGTGTAGAGCAGGCGTCCGCGATCGACGTTCGGGCCCGGATCGGAGTGACCGCGACCCGATGCGACCCCATCGTCTTGCGATGATGGCGGGAGCGTAATACACTCTCGCGATGAAGACCCTCACGGTACGATTGCCCGAACCCCTCGTGGCCGAGATCGAGGCGGAATCACGCGGCCGAAGAATCTCGAAATCCGACGTCGTCCGCGAGCGCCTGCAGCGTCCGGCCCGGCGCGCGCAGCGGCGGGCCGGGCCGCTCGATGCCATCGCCGATCTGATCGGTTCGGTCGACGGGTTGCCGGCCGACCTGAGCGCACGAACGAAGCACTATCTGCGCGCGACCGGCTATGGCCGCAAGCGCGCTCGTTGACGCCGGGTTCGTCGTCGCGCTGCTCAGCCGGCGCGATGCCCACCATCGCTGGGCGGTGACGGTGGCGGCGCGTACTGCGCCGCCGTGGCGCTCGTGCGAAGCCGTCCTGTCCGAAGCGTTTCATCTGCTCGGCGTGCGTGGTGCGCCTGCCTTGAGCGCGCTGCTTCGTCGCCGCAGCATCGTCGTCGCCTTCGACCTCGCCGCAAACCTCGAGCCGGTGCTCCGGCTGATGGAGAAGTACGCGAGCGTGCCGATGAGCCTCGCCGACGCCTGCCTCGTGCGCATGACCGAGACGCTCGCCGATCCCGTCGTGCTCACGGCCGACGCGGATTTCGGGATCTATCGGCGCCACAGCCGCCACGTCGTGCCGAGCGTGATGCCGTCCTGACCGCGGCTCTCTACGATTGCGCGAGGGCGGCCACCCCGCCCGCGCCGTTCAGGCACCATCGGCCCCGATGAACGAAGCCGCCGCCCGCGCGAGCGTCCTCGTCCGCGCGGTCGAGACCACCGACGCCGGCCGCGCCGTCTGGACCGACGAGGACCGGGCGTGGGCCTCGCGCGCGGCCGCCGAGGTCGCGGGCGGCGACGCCACGCCCGACGCCTTCGTCGCGCGCCGCGCCGCGCTCGCGGCCGAGCGGCTGGGGACGCGGCACCCGGCCTTCGCCCGGGCGCTCCGCGCGGTGACCTGGCGAGCGTGGATCGCGCCGGCGCTCGCGGTCGTGGCGTTCGCGCTCGGCGTCGCGGCCGACCAGCTCGGATCGGAGCGGCGCATCAACATCCTCGCGTTCCCGCTCCTCGCGCTGCTCGCGTGGAACGTCCTCGTGTACGCGCTGATCGCCGTGCGCGGCCTCTGGGGGCTGTTCTCGGCGGGCGGCCGCGAGCTCGGCCCGCTCGCGCGCGCGGTCGCGCGGCTCGGACGCGCCTCGTCGCGCGTGCCCGCCGTGCAGGATGCCGCGGTGTCGACCGTGCTTGGCGTGTTCTTCACCGAGTGGGCGCGCGCGGCCGCTCCGCTCGTCGCGGCGCGCGTGGGGCGCTCGCTGCACGCGGCGGCGTTCGCGCTCGCACTCGGGGCGATCACCGGCATGTATCTCCGCGGCCTGGTGCTCGCGTACAGCGCCGGCTGGGAGAGCACGTTCGCGAGCGCCGAGGCCGTGCGCGCGTTGCTCGGCTTCGTGCTCGGCCCGGCGTCGGCGCTCACCGGGATCCCGATCGCGGACGTGCCGCGCCTCGAGGCGATGCGCGCCGGCGCAGGCGAGAACGCGGCGCCGTGGATCCATCTGTATGCGGCGACCGTTGCGATGGTCGTCCTCGTCCCGCGTTTCCTCCTCGGGCTGGGCACCTGGCTCGCCGAGGGTCGCCTCGCCGCACGCTTCCCGCTCGCGCTCGGCGAGCCGTACTTCGCGCGGCTCGTGCGCCAGCTCCGCCGCGAGCCGGCGCGGGTGCGGGTCGTGCCGTACAGCTACCAGCTCGTGCCGCCGGCGGTGCTCGGGCTGCAGGCGATCGCCGCGCGGCTTTTCGGCCCGCAGGCGGAGGTGAGCGTGGCCCCGGGCGTCACCTGGGGCGGCGAGGACGCGCTGCCGGACGATCTCGTGCCGCCGGGCGAGCACGCGCTGGTGGCGGCGGTCTTCTCGCTCGCAGCGACGCCCGAGCCGGAGAACCACGGCGCGTTCCTCGACGCGGTCGCCGCGCGCGCCGGCCGCGGCGCGGCCGTCGTCCCGCTCGTGGACGAGTCGTCCTTCCGCAAGCGTTTCGCCGGCGAGCCGCGGCGGCTCGAGGAGCGTCGCGCCGCGTGGCGAGGCCTCCTCGCCGAGCACGGGCGCGAGCCGTTGTTCGCCGATCTCGAGGCGCCCGACCTCGCCGCCGTCGAGGCGGCGATCGAGAGCCGCCGGGGCGCGGAGGCCGGCGCGTGAGCGGCGACCGGGCGATCAACCTCAGTCTCATCTCGCACACCAACGTCGGCAAGACGACGCTCGCGCGCACGCTGCTCGGGCGCAACGTCGGCGAGGTGCGCGACGCACCGCACGTCACGGCGTCGGCCGACCCGTACGCCATGATCGAGACGCCCGAAGGCGAGTGCCTCCGCCTCTGGGACACGCCCGGCTTCGGCGACAGCGCGCGGCTCGCGCAGCGCCTCGCGCAGTCGGGCAACCCGATCGGCTGGTTCCTGAGCGAGGTGTGGGACCGCTGGCGCGACCGGCCGTTCTGGTCGAGCCAGCAGGCGGTGAGGAACGTCCGCGAGCACGCCGACGTCGTCCTCTATCTCGTGAGCGCCGCCGAGGATCCGGCGGACGCGGGCTACGTCGCGCCCGAGATGCGCATCCTCCAGTGGATCGGGAAGCCCGCGATCGCGCTCCTGAACCAGGTCGGCGAGCCGCGCCCGCGCGCGGTCGAGGCGGCCGAGGAGGCGCGCTGGCGCGCGCACCTCGCGCAGTACGGCTTCGTGCGCGAGGTGCTCACGCTCGATGCGTTTGCGCGCTGCTGGGTGCAGGAGATGGCGCTCCTGCGCGCGGTCGGCGCGGCGCTGCCGGGGGCGAAGCGGCCCGCGCTCGGACGGCTCGCCGCGGCGTGGCAGGCGCGGCGGATGGCGGCGTTCGACGCGAGCACCGAGGCGCTCGCCGCGCACCTCGCACGCGCGGCGTGCGACCGCGAGCCGGTCGACGAGCGGGGCCTGCGCGCGCAGGTGCGCGGGCTCCTCGCGCGCGACGGCGAGCCCGGCCCGAGCGAGCGCGCCGCGGCGAGGCTCGCCGGGCGGCTCGACGCCGACGTGCGGGCGGCGACCGACCGGCTGATCGAGATCCACGGGCTCGAGGGCCGCGCGTCGGCCGAGGTGCTCGCGCGGCTCGCCGGCGACGTCGACGTCGCCGCCCGCGTGAGCGAGGGCAAAGCGGCGGTGCTCGGCGGCCTGGTGTCGGGCGCGCTGACCGGGCTCGCGGCCGACCTCGCCTCGGGCGGCCTCACCTTCGGCGCGGGGCTGCTGACCGGCGGGCTGCTCGGCGCGCTCGGCGCGGCCGGGCTCGCGCGCGGCTACAACCTCGTGCGCGGCACGACCGAGACTTCGGTGCGCTGGAGCGAGGAGTTCCTCGACGGCTTCTTCTCCGCCGCACTGCTCCGTTACCTCGCGGTCGCGCACTACGGGCGCGGGCGCGGCGAGTGGGCCGCCGCCGAGCACCCGGCGTTCTGGCGCGACGAGGTCAAAGCGGTGGTCGAGTCGCGTCGGGCGGCGCTTGCGGCGGTCTGGGCCGAGCGCAAGGGCGAGTGCGACCCGGCGAAGCTCGCGGCGGCGTTGCAGACGGAGCTCGCCGCCGCGGCGCTCGAGCTGCTCGACCGGCTCTATCCGGGCGCGCTCGACCCGGCCGGGAAGTAACGCTTCGAAGCACGCCCTCCCTCCCGTTCGGCGCCGAACGCGCTCGTCGACCAGAAGCAGGAATCGTGCGAGCGCGCATCGCCGGCAAGGGCGCGCGGCGACGCTCGAACCGTTCTAGCCGCTCCGCTTCGGTGCCTGCTTCCCGGCGAGCAGCGCCTTGAGGCCTGCGAACGGCGAATGGGTGCCCACGGAACCGCGGTCGGGCGAACCGCTCCCGCCGCCGGCCGCCTCCAGCTGCCGCTGGTGCTCGTTGTCGTGGCAGTACAGGCACAGCAGTTCCCAGTTGCTGCCGTCGGGCGGGTTGTGATCGTGATCGTGGTCCCGGTGGTGAACGGTCAGCTCGCGCAGGTTGCTATGCGTGAACTCGCGGGCGCAGCGCCCGCAGATCCACGGGTAGAGCTTGAGCGCCTGTTCGCGGTAGCTCTTCTCGCGCTTCTCGGCGGCGCGCCGGGCATCGGCGACGATGCGGTCGAGCTTGCCCGGGTCGGTCGTTTTCATGCGGCCCCTACTCGTTGCGCCAATGCTACCGGTTCAGGTTCGGTCCCGCCGTGCGCGAACTCCCGTCGTGTCGCGTCCAAGGCGACCCGCCGGCCCGCCCCGGCTCGAATCAGCCGGGAAGCAGCACCTCGAAGCAGCTCCCGCCGCCCTCGCGTGCGCGGCAGCTCGCCTCGCCGCCGTGCTTGCGCGCGATCTGCCGCACGAGCGCGAGCCCGAGTCCCACGCCGCCTTCGCGCTCGCGCGCGCCCGCGAGGCGGTGGAAGGGCTCGAAGATCCGCTCGCGCTCGGCCTCGGGCACGCCCGGCCCGCGATCGCAGACGAGCAGCAGCGCGCCGCCTTCCGCGCGGTGCTTCACAGCCACTTCGATCGGCGTCCCGCCGCCGTGGCGGCGCGCGTTCTCGAGCAGGTTGCGGACGAGCCGCCGCAGGAGCCGCGCGTCGCCGCGGACCGACACCGCCTCGCCGTCGAGCGCCGCCTCGACGCGCGCGCATTCCTCCGCCGCGAGCGCGAGCAGGTCGACGTCCTCGCGCCGGTCGAGCGCGGCGAGCGCGTCGAGCCGGCTAGCGAGCAGGATCTCGTCGACCAGCGCGTCGAGCTCGGCGATGTCGCGCTCGAGCCCGCTCCGCAGCTCGGACCGCGCGTCGCGGCCGAGCATCTCGACCGCCATCCGGATGCGCGCGAGCGGCGAGCGCAGCTCGTGCGAGGCGTTGGCGAGGAGGCTCTTGTGCGCGCTCACGAGCCCTTCGATCCGCTCGGCCGAGCGGTTGAAGCTCGCTGCGAGTGCCGCGACTTCGTCCTTGCCTTCGACCTTCACCCGCGCGGCGAGGTCGCCCGCGCCGAGCGCGTCGACGCCGGTCTTCAGGCGCTCGAGCCGGCGCGTCGCGCGCCGCACGACCGGGTAGGCGCCGACCGCGACCGCGGCGGCGAGGAAACCGAACACGACGACCAGGCCGAGCGGTGCGAACGCCGGCCGGCCGTGCCGCGGCGGCCGCGCCGCGAGCCGGCGGCCGTCGGGCAGCTCGAGCGTCCAGAGGCGGCCGCGGTGCCAGGGGTAGGCGTGGCGGTGGCCGCCGGCGCCCGGCGGCGGCAGCTCGGGCCCGACGTGCGCGATGCGCGTGCCGTCGGGGGCGAAGAGCGCGATGTTGACCCGCCCGCGCGCCGAGAGCTTCTCGAGCGCCGCCTGCTGCGCCTCGCGCGGCGCATCCGCGGGCGGCAGCGCGCCCTGCGCAATCTCGGAGGCGAGCTCGTAGGCGTGCGGCGGCGGCGCGACCTCGACCAGCACGCGCCACAGCCAGCCGGCGGCGATGGCGAACACGACGAGGCTTGCGACCACCGTGAGGTAGAGCTGGAGGTAGAGCTTCTTCACCCCTCGCCGTCCTGGCCGCGCGCGAAGACATAGCCAGCGCCGCGCACCGTGATGATCCGCCGCGGCTTCTTCGGGTCGTCCTCGATCGCCGAGCGGATGCGCGACACGTGGACATCGATCGAGCGGTCGAAGGCCTCGAGCGACTCGCCGCGCACGAGGTCCATCAGCGCCTCGCGCGAGAGCACCCGGCCGGCGTGCAGCGCGAGCGCGACCAGGAGATCGAACTGGTAGCTCGTGAGCGGCCGCTCGTCGCCGTCGACGCGCGCCACGCGCGCGCCGCGGTCGATCTCGAGCCGCCCGAAGCGGAGCACCGCGGCGGGCCCGCCGGCGAGCCTGCGCCGGCGCAGGATCGCGCGCAGCCGGGCGACGAGCTCGCGCGGGTTGAACGGCTTGGGCAGGTAGTCGTCGGCGCCGAGCTCGAGGCCGACCACGCGGTCGGTCGCCTCGCCGCGCGCGGTGAGCATCAGGACCGGCACGTCGGAGTCGGCGCGCACGCGCCGCAGGATCTCGAACCCGTCGAGATCGGGGAGCATCACGTCGAGGACGAGCGCGTCGAACGGCTCCGCTCTGACGGTCGCGAGGCCGTCCGCGCCGGTCTCGCGCACGGTCGCGCGGAACCCGGACTCGCCGAGGTACTCGCGCACCATCGCGCCGAGGCGCGCGTCGTCGTCGATGATCAGGATGCGGTCGGCCACCCGGCTCAGGCGGCCGTCGGCGGCCGGTTGATCCAGGCGACTGCGATGCCCATGATCAGCACCGCAATCACGTCGAACGCGATCTGCTTCGCGACCACCGGGCCGGGCATCGGCTGCACCGCGTAGTAGATGAGGTAGATCGGGATCGTCATCAGCACCGCGACCGCAATGCCGAAGCGCACGCCCTGGCCCAGCCACGGCTTGCCGGCTTCGCGGCCCTGCCGGTAGATCCAGGTGAACCCGAGCGCGATCAGCGCATGGGCGAGCAACATGTACGCGAAGTAGCCCTGCGCTTCGTCCGGGGACCGGAACAGGTTCTGCAGCTGCTCGTAGTCGCCGTGCAGCAGGACGCCGTGCACCACGAAGCCGAGCCCGAGCGAGAGCGCGAACATCACCGCGACCGAAATCCAGAAGCGTCCGTCCATGGCTCCTCCTGTCTGTAGTGGAGCCGGAATTATGCGCGCGCCGCGGGGCACCGCCGGCGGCGCGCGTTGCCCGCCGCGCTTACCCGCGCCGCGGGCCGTGCCGGCGCTGCATGCGCTCGGCGAGCTTCGTCCGCTGCTCGGGCGAGAGCACCTCGGCCGCGTCGGCGAGCGACTGGGTGATCCGGCGCGAAAAGGTCTCGGCGAGCTGGAGCTCGCGCGCGCGGACCGTCTCGAGCGCGCCGCGGTCGATCTGCGGCTGCGAGAGGATCTCCATCACCTGCTTGCGCGCGGCGAGATGCTGCTCGCGCAAGGGGCCGAGCTCCTTCATCGTCGCGGTCATGATCCCGGCGATCTTCTGCTGCTGCGCCTCGGTCGCGTCGACGTCGGCGAGCCACCATTTCACCATCGCCTCGGCGCGGCGCTGCATCGCCTGCGGGTCCATCTCGCCGTGCATGCCGTGCCCGCCCCAGCGGCCGTGCCCGCCGCCGGGGCCGCCGTGCGCGATCGCTTTCGCGCCGACGCCCACGGCGAGGCTGCCGAGGAGGGACGCCAGCACGATGCGGCGCCAGAGGCGGTGCGGCTTGCCGGCGGCAGGGGTGGATTCGGGCTTGATCGGGTCGTCCATGTGCGGTTCCTTTGTGTACGCCCGCCGATGGGCGGGCTCCGGGGTGTACGCCCGCCGATGGGCGGGCTCCGGGGTGTACGCCCGCCGATGGGCGGGCTCCGGGGTGTACGCCCGCCGAAGGGCGGGCTCCGGGGTGTACGCCCGCCGAAGGGCGGGCTCCGGGTTCGCACTCTGGGACCGGGCGGTTGCGCGGGTTTCTCCGCCACGTAAAGTTTCGTGAAGCCGGGCCGCGCGCGTCAGGCCGCGAGGCGCTCGCCGCAGCGCGTGCAGAAGAAATCGTGCCGCGCAGCCTTGGTCCCGCACGCGATGCAGTACCGGACCGCAGGCCCGGGCGGCCGCTCGCTCGCCGGCTCGCGCGGCGGGGGCGTCGAACCGCGCGGTTGCCCGATCCGCTCGAGCGCGGCGGCGACCGCGCCGGCATCGGCGAGCCGGCGCGACGGGATGTCCACGCACGCGCCGACGATGTCGACGAGCTCATCCGGGATCTCGCGCCGGTGCAGCTCGGCGCGCCACGCCGGCCCCATCGGCTGAGTCACGTCGGCGGTGAGGAGCTGGTAGCCGACGACGCCGAGCGCGTAGACGTCGCCGCGCGGATGCGGCGCCGCGTCGCGCGCCTGCAGCGGATCGGTGTAGATAGGCGTGTGCGCGCCGCGCAACATCGTCGCGCCGGTCATCGCCGCCGCGCGGCCGGTGCGTCCGGCCGCATCCGCGAGGATCGCGCCGATGCCGAAGTCGGACACCTTGATGCGGCCTGCGCTGGTGACGAGCAGGTTGGCCGGCTTCAGATCGCGGTGCACGACGCCGTGCGCGTGCGCGACGGCGACCGCCCGCGCGGTCAGCTTCAGGACGTTGACGACGCTCTTCACCGGCGGGCGCCTGCCTTCGTAGGCGGCGAGCCACGCGGTGAGGTCGCCGCCGTCCACGTACTCGTAGACGAGGAACGGCGGCTCGCCGCTGTACGCGGTGCCGAGGAGCTGCACGAAGCCGTCGTGCGGCGCCGGGTGGTTCATCGCGTCCGCGGCGGCGATCTCCATCCGCAGGCTCGGGAGGAGCGTCGGATCGAGGCAGAATTTGAGCGCCACCGGCGGCTCGCCGGTGCGCAGCGTGTGGCGCGCCTTCCACACCTCGGCGAACCCGCCCTGGCCGAGCAGCGCCTCGAGGCGATAGTCGTGGCCGGGGACGAGGTCGCCCGGCTGGAAGCGCGGCGCGCGCAGCGGCACGAACCGCATGAGGTCGGAGGCGCTGCGCGGGAGCTGGGAGACCAGCGTCGCCGGCCGGCCGCCGTCGTTCGGGCGGGTGATCGCGCGCCGCGCGGTCATCGGGATCGAGGTGAGATAGGTGACGAGCTCCGAACGCGCCCGCGGCGGAAGGTCGGCGCCCGCCAGCCCGGCTTCGACGAAGGGCCGGATCCGCTCGGGGCTCGTCTGCGCGAGCGCGGTGAGCGCGGCCTGCTGCTGCGCGGCGGTCTTGCCCGACAGTGCGCGAACGCGGGCGGCGCGGCGGCACTCGTTCACGTTTGCCGGCACCCAGCGTGCGAAAAGCGGCTGCCGGCCTAGACCGGACGGGATAGCGACGCAGGCGCCGGCCGCCGCAGCCGACGCCGCCGCGCGCGAATCGCCCGCCGGCGCGCGCGACACCGTTCACGCGCGTTCGGGTGAATAATCCCGGACCGTGTTCACCCGGCTCATGCAGGCGAAGGTTCCGATCCTGCTCGGCGCAGCCGTGCTGCTGCTCGTCGTCGCGACGCTTGCGCTGAACGATCAGCGCGAGTGCCGCCAGGTGTGCGCGAAGCATCGGTTCGCCGACGGCGTGTACAAGCGCGAGCGGTTCGCGGGCGGCGAGTGCCAGTGCCTGACGCACGACGGCAAGCTCGTGCCCGCGCCGCAGCCCGAGCGCCGCCGAGAGGAGAATCGATGAGCCGCGAGCAGGCAATCGCCCGCGCCGAGCGTTACTTCGACGACGGCGGCTTCGTCGCCGACCTCGCGCGCCGCGTCGCGATCCCGACCGAGAGCCAGAACCCGGAGCGGGCGCACGAGCTCGCGCGCTACCTCGCGGGCGAGATGCAGCCGAGCTTCGAGCGCGCCGGCTTCCGCTGCCGCCTCCTCGAGAACCCGGTGCCCGGCGGCGGGCCGTTCCTGCTCGCCGAGCGGATCGAGGATCCGGCGGCGGTCACCGTGTTCTCCTACGGCCACGGCGACGTGATCCGCGGCCAGGAGGCGCAGTGGCGCGCCGGGCTCGCGCCGTGGACGCTCACGCGCGAGGGCGAGCGGCTCTACGGCCGCGGCACCGCCGACAACAAGGGCCAGCACACGATCAACCTCGCCGCGGCCGAGGCGGCGATCGCCGCGCGCGGGCGGCTCGGCTTCAACCTCAAGGTGCTGATCGAGACCGGCGAGGAAGTCGGCTCGCCCGGCCTGCGCGAGGCGTGCGAGCGCCACCGCGACGCGCTCGCGGCGGACGTCTTCATCGCCTCCGACGGCCCGCGCCTCGCGCCCGGGCGGGCGACGATCTTCCTCGGCTCGCGGGGCGCGCTCAACATGGACCTCGTCGTCGCGCTGCGCGAGGGCGGCCACCATTCGGGCAACTGGGGCGGCCTGATCGCCAATCCCGGCATCGTGCTCGTGCAGGCGCTCGCGACGATCACCGGGCCGCGCGGCGAGATCCGGGTGCCGGAGTGGCGCCCGGACACGCTGACGCCGGCGGTGCGCGCGGCGCTCGCCGACTGCGCGATCGACGGCGGGCCGGGCAGCCCGGCGATCGACCCCGACTGGGGCGAGCCCGCGCTCACGCCGGCCGAGCGCGTGATCGGCTGGCCGAGCTTCGAGGTGCTCGCCTTCGTCTGCGGCAACCCGGACCGGCCGGTGAACGCGATCCCGCCGCGCGCAGCCGCGCACTGCCAGCTCCGCTTCGTGGTCGGCGTCGATCCGGCGGACATCGTGCCGGCGCTCGAGCGGCACCTCGCGCGGCACGGCTTTCCAATGGTGAAGGTGACGCCGGCGCGCGACGGCTTCTTCACCGCCACGCGGCTCGACCCGGATCACCCGTGGGCGAAGTGGGCGGCGGCGTCGCTCGAGCGCACGACCGGCCGCAAGCCCGCGATCCTGCCGAACCTCGGCGGCTCGCTCCCGAACGACGTGTTCGCCGACGTCCTCGGCCTGCCGACCGTCTGGATCCCGCACTCGTACGCGGGGTGCAGCCAGCACGCGCCGAACGAGCATCTGCTCGCGCCGGTGGCGCGCGATGCGCTGCGCGTGATGGCCGGGGTGATGTGGGACCTCGGCGAGGTGAAGGGGCGCGCGCCGGGCGCGCCGTGAAGCTCGCCGGATCGGCGGGGATCAGTCGACTCGCGCGCCCGACGCCCGCACGATCTTTCCCCACTTCGCGTAGTCGGACTCGATCACCTTCTGGAACTCGGCCGGGCTCGAGGTCCAGACGTCGAAGTACTGGCCGCTGATCCGCTCGCGCATCGCGGGCGAGCGGAGCACGCGGATCAGCTCGCCGTTCAGCTTCTCGACCACCGGCTTCGGCAGGCCCGCCGGCGCGACGATGCCGAACCAGAGATCGCTGCCGGCCTCGGCGTAACCGGGCACGCCCGATTCGGCCATCGTCGGGATGTCCGGCGCGAACGGGCTGCGCTTCGCGCTCGTCACCGCGAGCGCGCGCACGCGGCCGGAGCGGGACTGCGGGAGCGAGGTCACCAGGATGTCGAACATGAACGTGAGCTGGCCGCTCACGACGTCGGTGAGCGCGGGCGCCGAGCCCTTGTACGGGACGTGCTGCATCGGCGCGCCGGTAAGCGACTTCAGGAGCTCGCCGGAGAGGTGGTTCGAGGAGCCGTTGCCGGCCGAGCCGAAGTTGACCTTGCCCGGGTTCGCTTTCGCATAGGCGATCAGCTCCGCCACCGATTGCGCCGGTACGGCCGGATTCACCACCAGGACGTTGACGTACGCCACCGCGAGCGAGAGCGGCGTGAAGTCCTTGAGCGCGTTGTAGGGGATCTTGGAATAGAGATGGGGATTGATCGCGTGGCTGCCGGTGGTCGCGAGGCCGATCGTGTAGCCGTCGGCGGGCGACTTCGCGAGCCGGTCCATGCCGATCGCCGCCGCAGCGCCGGGGACGTTCTCGACCACCACCGGCTGCCCGAGCGCCTCGGCGAGCTGCGCGGTGAGCGCGCGCGAGAAGGTGTCGGTCGGCCCGCCCGGCGGGAAGGGAACGATGTAGCGGATCGGCTTCGACGGATAGGGTTGCGCGAGCGCGGCGCCGGCGAGCGCCAGGCCGGCGGCGATTCCGAGCGCGGTGCGGATCGGATGTGGCATGTCGCTCCTCCAGTGATCGCCGCATTCTAACCACGCAATCCGGGCCGCAACTTCTGGAATAATCGCGCCGGCCGTATTGGCCGGGAGCCCGCCCTGATGCATCGATTCGTGCTTGCCGCGCTGCTCGCCGTCCCGCTCGCAGTCCCGCCGGTCGCGGCGGCGGCCGGCCTCGGGCGGTTGCTGGTCATGTCGCGGGTCGGCGAGCCGCTCGCGAGCGAGATCGAGATCGTCTCGATCCAGGGCAGCGAGGGCGAGTCGCTCGCCGCGCGCGTTGCGCCGCCCGAGGTCTACCGTTCGGCGCAGCTCGCGGCGGTGCCGCCGTCGGCGTCGCTTCGCGCGGTGGTCGAGCGCAAGCCCGACGGCCGCCCGGTCGTCAAGGTGACCTCGAGCGGGCCGGTCGACAAGCCGCTCGTGAACCTCCTGGTCGAGCTCTCGTGGGCGGGCGGGCAGCCGGTGGTCCGCCAGTACAGCTTCCTGCTCGACACGATCGACCGGACGCCGCCGCCGGTGACTTTCCCGCCGCCGGCGCCGGCTGCGGACGCGCTAGCGCCGAAATCCGCGGTGGCCCTGGCGGCACCGGGCGCGGGCGGCCCGCCGCCGTCGGCGGCGGGCGCCGCGCCGGCCGTGGAGGCCGCGCGATCCCTGCCCAGCCCCGAAACCGGCGGCACGTACGTCGTGCAGCCCGGCGACTCGCTGCTCAGGATCGCACAGACGACGCGCTACGACGGCGTCGGCTTCGCGCAAATGGCGGTCGCGATCCAGCGCGCCAACGAGAACGCGTTCATCGGCGGCGACCCGAGCCGGCTGAAGAGCGGCCACTCGCTCAAGATCCCGGACCGCAATGCGGTGGCGGCGGTCAGCGCAGAGGAAGCGCAGCAGATCGTCGCCGCGCTGCGCGGTCAGCCGGAGACCGCTCGCGCGCGGCCGGGCGCGGCGCGACCCGCCGGACCGGAGGGCGACGACCTGGTCGCCCGCGACCGCGCGCTCGCCGAATCGCGCGACCGCGCGGCGGCGCTCGAGCAGACGCGCGGCGACCTGAAGCGGCTCATCGAGGCGCGCGAGCGCGAGATCGCCGAGCTCGAGCGGCAGGTCGGCGCGGCGAAGGGCGCGGCGAAGAGCCAGCCGATCCGGAAGTAGAAAAAAACGGCCGGGGGCTCGAATCAAGTTCCGGCACCGGGCCGACCGCCGCGCGATCAGACCGCGATGCACAAGTACTTGATCTCCAGGTACTCGTCGACGCCGTACTTAGAGCCCTCGCGCCCGAGCCCCGATTCCTTGACCCCGCCGAACGGCGCCTCGACCGTGGAAACGAGCCCGGTGTTGACGCCGACCATGCCGTACTCGAGCCCCTCCGACACGCGCCACACCCGGCTCTGGTCGCGCGCGTAAAAGTAGGAGGCGAGGCCGAACTCGGTGTCGTTCGCCATCCGGATCGCTTCGTCCTCGGTCCGGAACCGGAAGAGCGGCGCCACCGGCCCGAACGTCTCTTCCTTCGTGACTTTCATCGCCGGGGTCACGTCGGCGAGGATCGTCGGCTCGTAGAAGCGGCCGCCGAGGGCGTGCGGCCGGCCGCCGACGAGCACCTTCGCGCCCTTCGCCACCGCATCGGCGACGTGCTCCTCGACCTTCTTCACCGCGGCGTCGTCGATCAGCGGCCCGATCGTCACGCCGGGCTCGAGGCCGTTGCCGACCTTGAACTTCGCCACGCGCTCGGCGAGCTTCGCGGCGAAGGCGTCGTAGACCTCGTCCTGCACGAGGATCCGGTTCGCGCACACGCAGGTCTGGCCGGCGTTGCGGTACTTCGACGCGATCGCGCCGTCCGCGGCGGCGTCGAGGTCGGCGTCGTCGAACACGATGAACGGTGCGTTGCCGCCGAGCTCCATCGACACCTTCTTCACCGTCGCGGCGGCCTGAGCGATCAGCTTCTTGCCGATCTCCGTCGAGCCGGTGAAGGTGACCTTGCGCACCAGCGGATTGCCGGTCATCTCGCCGCCGATCGCGCCGGAGGCGCCGGTCACCACGCTGAACACGCCCTGCGGCACGCCGGCGCGGCTGCCGAGCTCCGCGAGCGCGAGCGCCGAGAACGGCGTCGCCGAGGCGGGCTTCGACACCATCGTGCAGCCGACGGCGAGCGCCGGCCCGACCTTGCGCGTGATCATCGCCGCCGGGAAGTTCCACGGCGTGATCGCCGCGCACACCCCGACCGGCTGCTTGACGACCACGATCCTCTTGTCGGCCTGGTGGCCGGGGATGGTGTCGCCGTAGACGCGGCGCGCTTCTTCCGCGAACCACTCGATGAAGGAGGCGGCGTAGGCGATCTCCCCGCGCGACTCGACGAGCGGCTTGCCCTGCTCGGCGGTCATGATGATCGCGAGGTCTTCCTGGTTCGCGAGCATCAGCTCGGCCCACTTGCGGAGGATGGTGCTGCGCTCCCTGGCCGTCTTCGCGCGCCACGCCGGCCACGCCGCGTTCGCCGCCTCGATCGCCCGGCGCGTCTCGGCGGTGCCCATGTTCGGCACCGTGCCCACGAGCGCGCCGGTCGCGGGGTTGACGACCGCGAGCGTCTTGCCGCCGTCGGCGTCGACCCACCGGCCGTCGAGGTAGCACTGGTTGCGCAGCAGCTTCGGATCCTTGAGCGGCAGCGGGACGAGGGGGGCGGTCGGTGCGTTCATGTTCGACTCCGGGATCGGCTGCGGCGAAAGCGCCGCCGGCGGGCTGCGGCGCGAGGCGCCGCCGGTGGACTGCGGCACGAGGCGCCGCCGGTGGACTGCGGCACGAGGCGCCGCCGGTGGACTGCGGCACGAGGCGCCGCGTGCGGACCGAAATTCTACCCGCTCCCCGTCGACGACGGGTCAGCAATTACAATCGCGCGCATGCTGACGACCCCTGCGGGCATCCGCGATCGCCTCGTGGCGCAGCGCGTCGTCCCCGTGCTGCGCCTCGGAACGGCCGCGGACACCGAGCGCGCGGTCGAGTGCCTCGCCGAGGCCGGCTTCCGTACCTTCGAGATCACGCTGACGACCCCGGGCGCGGTCGCGCTGATCGCGCGGCTCGCGGCGCACGAAGACTGGCTCGTCGGCGCCGGCACGGTGCTCGACCTCGCGGACGCGCGCGCGTGCCTCGACGCGGGCGCGAGGTTTCTCGTCTCGCCCTGCCTCGTGCCCGGCATGGCGCGGCTCGCGCACGGGTCGGGTCGTGCGGCGCTGATCGGCGGCTTCACGCCCGGCGAGGTCCTCGCCGCGCACCGCGAAGGCGCCGACGTCGTGAAGGTCTTTCCCGCGTCGACCGGCGGCGCGGAGCACCTGCGCGCGATTCACGCGGTCTTTCCGGATATCGCGCTCTGTCCCACGGGCGGTGTGAGCCGGCAGAACCTCGAGGCGTACTTCGCCGCCGGCGCGGCGCTCGTCGGCGTCGGCAACAACATCGTCGACCAGCGCGCGCTCGCCGCGGGCGACCGGGCGCGGGCGATCGCGCACGCACGCCGCTTCCTCGAGCCCGGCGCCGCGATGAGCGCGGCGTGACGGCGCTCGACGTCCTCGCCATCGGCGAGCCGATGGTCGAGTTCAACCAGACGCGACCGGGCGAGCCGGCGTACCTGCAAGGGTTCGGCGGCGACTCGTCGAACGCGATCATCGCTGCCGCCCGCTCCGGCGCCCGCACGGCATACGTGACGCGCGTCGGTGATGACGAGTTCGGCCGCATGTTCCGCGCGCTGTGGGAAGCCGAGGGCGTCGACACCCGCGGCGTCGCCACCGACCCGCAGGCGCACACCGCCGTCTACTTCGTGACGCACGGCCGCGACGGCCACGTCTTCAGCTATCTGCGCGCCGGTTCGGCGGCGAGCCGGATGCGGCCGGAGGACTTGCCGCTCGATCTCGTGCGCTCCGCGCGCTTCGTGCACGCTTCGGGCATCAGCACCGCGATCTCCGCGAGCGCTTGCGAAACGGTGCTCGTGGCGTTCGCCGCCGCGCGCGCCGCCGGGGCGAAGATCTCGTTCGACTCGAACCTCCGGCTCAAGCTGTGGCCGCTCGAGCTCGCGCGCGCGACGATCGGCGCCGCGGCGGGGCTGGCGGACTATTTCTTTCCGAGCCTCGAGGACGCGCGCGCGTTGAGCGGTCTCGACGACCCGGCGGCGATCCTCGACTGGGCGCACGGCCTCGGCGCGAAGAACGTGTTGCTCAAGCTCGGGGCCGAAGGCGTGATCGCGAGCGACGGCGCGCGGCGCGAGCGCGTCGTCGGCATCGGTGTGAACGCGGTCGACGCGACCGGTGCGGGCGACTGCTTCTGCGGCGCCGCGCTCGCGCGGCTCGCCGCCGGCGACCCGCTCGCCGACGCCGCGCGCTACGCCAACGCCGCGGCGGCGCTCGCCACGACCGGCTTCGGCGCGGTCGCGCCGCTGCCGCGCGCCGCGGCCGTCCGCCAGCTCCTGAACCAGCACCGACCGGAGGCCGCATGAAGACGTACGAAGGAAAGCAGGCAGGAGAGCAGGTGGAGGCGGAGGGGAAGATGAGGCGTTGCGCGCTCGTTTCGATCGCGGCCGGGCTGTTCGCGGCGGCGTTCCCGGCGGCGACGCCGGCGCAAGGCGTCGCCTACCCGGCGAAGCCGATCCGCATCCTCGTCGGCTTCCCGCCCGGCGGCGGGCTCGATTTCACCACGCGGCTCCTCGCGCCGTCGCTGTCCGAGCTCCTCGGCCAGCCGATCGTGATCGAGAACAAGGCCGGCGCCGCCGGCGTGCTCGCGACGGCCGAGGTCGCGCGCGCCGCGCCCGACGGCTATACGCTGATCGTCGGCAACATCGGGCCGCTCGCGCTCGCGCCGAACATGATGGCGAAGCCGCCGTACGACCCGGTGAAGGACTTCACCCCGCTCGGCCAGGTGGTCTCGACGTACTTCGTCGCCGCGGTGCCCGCGAACCATCCGGCGAGCACGCTCAGGGAGTGGTTCGAGTGGGCAAGGGCGAACGAGGCGAAGGCGAACTGCGCCTCGGCCGGCAACGCCTCGATCACGCACATGAACTGCGTGCTGCTGAACCAGGTGGGCGGGATCAACGCGACGCACGTGCCGTACAAGGGCACCGCGCCGGCGGTGGCCGACCTGATCGCCGGCCAGACCCACATCCTGATCGACATCCTGTCGGTGCTCGGGCCGCAGGTGAAGGGCGGGAAGCTGAAGGCGCTCGCGGTCGCGATGGCCGAGCGCGACCCGGAGCTCCCGCACGTGCCGACGATGCGCGAGGCGGGGTACCCGCAGCTCGAGACCTCGGGCTGGCAGGGGCTCATCGGGCCCGCCGGGCTGCCGCGCCCGGTCGCGGACCGGCTCGCCGACGCGCTCGCGAAGACGCTGGCGAAGCCGGACGTGCGCGAGCGGTTCGCCAAGGCCGGAACCCCGGTGACCGAGCGCAACCCCGAGCAGTTCGGGGCGTTCATCAAGAGCGAAAACGAGCGGTGGCTGCCGATCATCCGGGCATCCGGCGCGAAGATCGAGTGAGCGGGACGGGCCCGGCGGCGCGTCGAGCGCGGGGCCGTGAGAGGGCGGCCTGGTGAAGCTCGGCATCCCGCGGCTCGGCAAGGCGCTGGACGCCGGGCTCGTCCGGACCGTCGAGGCGCTCCTTCGCGCAGGCCAGTTCCACCGCGTCGCGAACCTGGTCGCGGCGAGCGAGCCGCTCGCGCGCTTCGCGCTGCGCCGGATGCGCGAGATCGCGGGCGACCAGCTCATCGTCCCCACCGCCGCCGGGCTCCGGCTCACCCGCCGCGCGCAGCGCCTCGCCGCACCGTTCCGCGACCTCCTCGAGCGGATCGGCGAAGCGCTCTCGGGCCGCAACCTCTTCGACCCCGCATTCTGCGACGAGACGTTCCGCGTCGCGGCCTCCGACTACGCGAGCTTCGTGCTCGGGCCCGGGCTCGCCGCGCGGCTCACGGCAGTCGCCCCGCGGGCGGCGGTCGAGCTTTCGCCGCTCGACGTGACGGCGATGCGCCGGCCGCTCGAGACCGGGGCGCTCGACCTCGCGCTCGGGCCGGCGCCGCGAGGCGCGACCGGCCGGCTGCGGAGCGAGCGGCTCCTCGCCGAGCGCTTCGCGTGCATCGCGCGCAAGGGCCATCCGCGCGTCGCGAAGCGGCTGACCGCCCGCGATTTCGCCGCCGAAGGGCACGTCGTCGTGCGCGCACCGGCGGGCGCCGCGCGCACCGATCCCGCGCTCGGCGACGCCGGCCGCCACCGCCGCGCGCCGGTGACGGTGACGCACTTCCTGCTGGTGCCGGAGATCGTCGCGGGCTCGGACCTGATCGCGACCCTGCCCGAGCGCGTCGCCGAGCGGCTCGCGGCGCGCTATCCGCTCGTCGTCCATCGCTCGCCGGTGCGGCCGGCGGGGTTCGCGCTCAGCCAGAGCTGGCACGAGCGCTCGGACGACGATCCGGCGCGGGCGTGGCTGCGCAAGCTGATCGGCGAGGTGGCGGACGAGGCGTGAGCACCCCGGACGGCACCCGGCGCAATCCCGAGCGAGCATCTGTGTATTATGTTCCCGGAATGTTTCCTAATGAGAAACGAAACGAGCATCAAAAGTAGCGGAACCAAGACGCTCGGCAAGCGCGCCGCGCAGCTCCTCACCGCGCTGTACGAGCGGGGGCGGCCCACGTTCACGCTGGCCGACGTGCGCGACATCACGGGCCTGAATCCGGGTTCGGCACGAACGCTCGTGCACAAGGCGCGCGCTCGCGGCCTCATCACCCGCCTCAAAGCCGGTCGATACAACCTGGTTCCTTACGAACTGGGACGTGCCACCGAGTTCGTCGCCGACCCCTATCTCATTGCCCGCGACGTGGTGGAAGGTGCGCCCTATTTCCTGTCTCACGCGACGGCTTTCGAGATCCATCGGCTGACGACGCGGCCGAACCTGGAGATCTTCGTCTCTTCGCCGCGCCGTTTTCGCCGGCAGACGATCGGCGGCTACCGATTTCACTTCGTCCTGGTGCCCGCCGCGAGGTTCTTCGGCGCGACCTCGCAGTGGGTGACGAAAGAACATTGCGTCGCGGTGAGCGACCTCGAGCGCAGCGTCATCGACGGACTGCGGCTTCCGCAGTACGTCGGTGGCATCACGGAGGTGGCGACGGGCTTGTGGATGAGGCGCGCGGAGTTCGACGTTCCGCGCTGCCTCGACTACGCCAGGCGACTCGGCGTCGCCGCGGTCCGCAGCCGGCTCGGATTCCTGCTCGAGCGATACTCGCTCGCCGACGACGCGAGCTTGAGGTCCTTGCGCGCAGAGCCCGCCAGCGCATATAACCGCCTGGACCCGACGCTCCCTGCCGAAGGTGCGCGCCTGTCCTCCTGGCGTCTTCAGCTGAACGTTGCTCCGGAGGAGCTCGACGCCGTCAGGTCCGGCTGATGATTCCGCAACGTCTGGTGTTTCGCGGCGTAAAGCGCGAGCTGCGCGCCGGCCGATAGCCTGATCGCCGAAGGTTCTCGCCGGCGCAACGAGACGGTCGTGCCCGGGCTGATCGGCGAGGTCGCGGACGAGGCGTGAGTCGGCGGCGCGCGGCTAGCGATACCCGCCGTCGACCATGAAGTTCTGCCCGTAGGCGTACGACGCGCCGGAGCTGCACAGGAACGCGGCGAACGAGGCGATCTCCGACGGCGCGGCAAAGCGCCCGGTCCAGATCTTCGCCGTCTCCTTCGCACGCTCGTCGTCGGGGAGCGTGTCGTTGAGGCTGGTCTCGATCCAGCCCGGCGCGAGGCCGTTGATCCGGATGCCCGCCGGCGCGTAGTGCTCGGCGAAGATCTTCATCATGTGGCCCTGCGCGGCCTTCGACGCGTCGTAGTGGCACGAGATCTGCGCCTGCGAGTTGATGCCGTTGGTCGAGGTGATCAGCAGGATCGTGCCGCGCACGCCGCGCGCCTTCATCCGCTCGGCGATCGCGCGCGTGGAGACGAAGCAGCCGAACACGTTCACTTCGAACACGTTCCGCCAGCCGTCGCGCCCGTCGAGGGCCTGCTCCTCGATCGGCACGTTCGGCGAGATGCCGATCGTGTTGACCACGACCGCGACCTCCTGCCCGATCGCCGCCGCGGCATCGCCGAGGAGCTTCTCGACGTCCGCCTGGCTCGACTGGTCGAGCGGCGCGATGAAGGTCGCGGTGCCCGCCGCGCGCAGCTCGCCCGCGAGCTTCTCCGCGCCCGCGCGGTTGCGGCCGTAGGTGAACGAGACCGCGGGGGCACCGTGCGCGGCGAGGGCGCGGACGATCTCCGAGCCGATGCCGCCGGAGCCGCCGAGGACCAGGGCGTGGCCCACCACCTTGATTGCGAACCTGTCGGTGCTCATCGCTCGCTCCGTGAGGAAAGAAGGGTCAGATCCTAGCCTCAGCGCCCGCGCGGCGCGTGCGAGCTCGGCCGCGCCGCGCACGCGTTCCCCGCTCGCAGCGGGGCACGGCGGCCCCGGTATTGCTCAAAGGTCCCGCACCAGCCGCGCCGCGAACTTGCGGTACCCGCCGGTGTTCGGGTGGATCTCGTTCAGCCAGTCGTTGTCGTTGCCGGTCGCGGCCGGCCGGGCGCGCTCGAGGGTGCGGCGCGTGTCGACGACGACGAGACCGGGAAGCTCGCCGGCCAGCGCGACGAGCGCATCGCCCAGCGCGTCGAAGATGAAGTCGGCGACGCCCTGCTGCAGCTCGCGGTTGCCCACCCCGGCGAGCGTGAGCGCGCGGTACAGCCACGGCCCGGCCGCCGGCACGCCGAAGAACTGCGCCGGCGAATTGCGCGGCGTCGCGTAGTCGTAGGTGTGGACGACGATCGGGCGGCCCCGGTTCGGGCTGCCGGGCCGGTCGCGCAGCGCGACGACGCTGCGGTAGCCCGCGCGGATTTCCGCGAGCGTGCGCCCGAGCGCGTTCGCATCCACGTACGCGGCCGGGTCGCCGCCGCCGCCCCGCACGATGATGCTGCCCGCCGCGTCGATGACGTCGTTCCCGCCGCCGGAGAGGAACACCGCGTCCCAGCGGTAGGCGAAGTTCGGATCGGCGAGATACATCGCGAGCCGCGGGTTGCGCGCGAGGTCCGCCATCCGCCGGATCGTGTCGCCGGGCTGCGCGAGGGTGACGACGAGGCTCGGCTCGCCGAACGCGAGCTGCTCGAGGACGTTCGCCGACCAGGGCACCGCGTTGACCGAGAACCACGAGTCGCCCTCGCCGAGGAAGCGCAGGCCGTACAGCCCGCCGTCGGGCTTCGTCGCCGGATCCTCGCTCGCAAGGTCGATCACGTTCACCACGCGGGTGGCGATCGTTCCCGCCCAGCCGCCGGCCGCGCGCGCCGCGCGCAGCGCGACGCGGGCGCGCGTGCGCCGGGCTCGCGGTGCGGCGGTTGCCGGGCTTGCGCTCCGTGCACGACGCTTTGCTCTCGCCATCTCGCCGCTCCTTTCGCGCGTGTTCCCGCGCCGGAGGCAATGGAAGCCGCATCGCGCGCGGCCGTCAATTGGCCGGACGGTCGACCTGCGTACGCGACCTCGGGCTCGTCGGCCCGATCCGCGCCGCGACCCTCAGCGCCAGTGCGCGAAGAGCGGCCCGCCCGCGCCGTGGACCGGATCGCACTCGGGCAGCGGCACGCGCGCCACCGCCTCGGCGCTGCGCCGCGCGTTCGCGAGCAGCGGCGTCCCGGTGTCCGGATGCTGCCCCGCCGGGTAGGCGCCGACGATGCCGAGCTCGCCGCGCGAAGAGAGCTTCTTGTGCCCGGTGCCCGCGGGCAGGACGATCACGTCGCCGGGCCGCGCGGCGACGACGACCCCGTCGTCGCCGCCGAACTGCACCGTCACTTCGCCGCTGTAGACGCCGAGCACTTCGTGCGCGGTGGTGTGGAAGTGGTGGAACGGGAACACGCCGTTCCGCCACGCCGCCGGCCAGCGGTTGCGGTCGAACAGCGCTTCGAAAGCCGCCGCGGGGTCCGCCCCGGCGATTGCGATGGCGCCCGGATAGACGAGGAGCGGCCAGCGCGGGTGGTTGGGGATCGCGCCGCCGGGGGCGAGCAGGTGCGCGATGACGCGCGGAGGTTCGGTCGCGGTCGGGTTCATGGGTGCGCCTGCGGGCGAGGGTCGGCTCGCTAGGGTAGCGGATCGCGACCCGCTACACTCGGACGGTGAACGATCTCCTCATCCGCGGCGCCACCGTGTACGACGGCACCGGCGCACCCGGCCGCGCGACCGACGTGGCGGTGAGGGACGGCCGCATCGCCGCGCCCGGCCCCGCGCGCGAGACGCTCGACGCCGGCGGCCTCGCGCTGATGCCCGGCATCGTCGACGTGCACACTCACTACGACGCGCAGGCGACCTGGGACCCGAAGCTCTCGCCGTCGCCCGCGCTCGGCGTCACCACCGCGATCCTGGGCAACTGCGGCTTCGGCATCGCGCCGTGCCCGTCGGCGCAGCGCGAGACCGTCCTCAAGAACCTCTCGGTGGTCGAGGGCATGGACCTCGGCGCGCTCCTCGCCGGCACGCGCTGGGAGTTCGAGTCGTTCGCCGAGTACCTCGACGCGCTCGACCGGATGCGCCCGTACGCCAACGTCGGCGTGCTCGCCGGCCATTCGACCATCCGCAGCGCGGTGATGGGCGAGGACGCTTCGCAGCGGAAGCGGCCGACGCCCGCGGAGCTCGGGCGCATGCAGGCCATCGTGCGCGACGCGCTCGCCGCGGGCGCGGCCGGCTTCGCCTCGTCGTTCTCGCCGAACCACAGCGGCTGGGGCGGCCGGGCGATGCCCTCGACGATCTGCGAGGACGAGGAGCTGCACGCGCTGCTCGAGCCGCTGAAGCGCGCGGGGCGCGGTGTCTTCGTCGTCGCGGCGGGCCCGCGCGCGACGCCCGAGTACCTCGAGGCGATCGCCGCCGACACCGGGCGGCCGGCGTTCATGGTGACCGTGCTCACGATGTACACCGACTCGGAGCCGGGTCGCGCCCTGACTTACTACGAGCGCTGCGCCGCGGCGCTCCGGCGCGGGCGCGAGGTCTACATCCACGCCAACTGCCAGCCGCTCTCCTTCGATTTCACCCTGCGCGAGCCCTATCCCTTCCTGCCGCTCCCGGCGTTCGGGCGCGTCAAGGCGGCACGGGCCGGCGAGCTCGCGGCGATCTACGCCGATCCCGCGTTCCGCCGCGAATTCCGCGCGAACCTCGAGCGGCCGCCGGCGGGCGTGCTCTTCACCGGCGACTGGAGCAAGGTCGAGGTGGACGGCGTGCCGATCCCGCAGCTCGCCGGCGGCGGCGACCCGCTCGACTTCTTCTGCGACCGGCCGCTCGAGCAGCAGCTGATCGCGAAGCTCTTCCAGAACGACGACGCGGGCGTCGCGCCGCTCCTCAGGCACGAAGCCGGCGTGATCGCGCTCTCCGACGCCGGCGCCCACCTCATCTACTTCTGCGACGCCGGCTTCGGCCTGCACTTCCTCGCGCACTGGGTGCGCGAGCTCGGCGTGTTCACGCTCGAAGAAGGCGTGCGCCGGCTGACCTCCGACCCGGCGCGGAAGTACCGCATCCCGGACCGCGGCGAGATCCGTCCCGGCGCGTGGGCGGACCTGCTGCTCTTCGACCCGCGGACGGTGGGGGTGTCGAATCTCGAGCGGGTGCGGGACCTTCCGGGCGGCGGCGGGCGGATGATCCGCGCGCCGGTGGGCGTGCACGGCGTGTGGGTGAACGGCGTGCGGGTGCACGACGGACGGGACTACGCCGCGCTCGCGCACGGCCCCGGCCACGTACTCAGGCGGTACGTCGCCTGACCC